>ENA-UOWO01001404-UOWO01001404.1-activated-sludge-metagenome-genome-assembly--contig:-NODE-1404-length-32029-cov-5.095984_pt1 | contig 32029 bp, 29 predicted proteins | sample MGYA00238148_ERZ761564 | MGnify/ENA primary metagenome ERZ761564 (study PRJEB28885, sample SAMN05720194) | activated sludge metagenome | isolation source: Anaerobic digester | place: USA...
TAAGCAGTCATAAATACCTCAGTCGAGGCAGATCTTCCACAGTGCAATGTTCTTGAAGTGCCGTCGTGATGGTATTCGCCGCTCCAATCATGAATCCTTCCCGGAGAGAGGATCAATCCTCTTTCGGAAATTGCTTCTTCTCCTTCCGGTATTTGATCAACCGTGATCCCTACTATTTCTCCTAGTTCCATGATTATTCCTCCTTGTTAATGTTCTTTTTAAAGCTGCTGTAGCTTTAAAAGATGGGAGTGTATTATATCATTTTTGGAGTTTTGGTTTTCAATTTTGACTTTGGTGAACTAAGATTATTTGGAAATAAAGTTAATGTGTAAATTGCAATTTAAGGCTGAACTGATTTTTTTGAGAGTTTCAAAGGATGGGTTGGCGGACATAGATTCTATTCTGGAAATAATGGCTTGAGTAGTGTTGGATTTTTTAGCTAATTCCATTTGAGACATTTTATTTTTTAATCTTAATTCAATTAATTTACATGATAATTTATATTCTGGTTCAGACTCTTTCCAAATTTTTTGAAAGTTTGGATTTTTAAGGCTTTCTTGGAGATGTTTTTTGAAGTTATATTTAGTCATATATAAATTATATCTTTTAAGATATAAAAGTCAAGATTTTATTTGGTTTAGTCTTTTTATGGCGATATTTATTTCCTTGATGGGTGTTTTTTGGGTTTTTTTGATGAAGGCGTGAAGTAGTAAAATAGAGTTTTGGTTTTCAGAAAAATATAAAATACGAGTACTTTCTTTGCCAACTATTTTAATTTCCCATAATGGGGTGTTTTTAAGTTTTTTGACATGGGGAATAGCTGATATTAATCCGTATTTTTCAATATTAAGGAATATATGGAAAGTTTTTACTTTGACTTTTGGATGTTTATCTAAAAAATCTTTGATAGGGTTTTCATTCGATGGGGAGATAAAGTAGTTTATCTCGCATTTATTCATATGATTTAGGATATCACTTTTTTAGTTTCGGTTTTCAATTTTGACTTTGGTGAACTAAACCTTATAATGCTTTTATATGAAGAAAATAGCAGTAATTGGTGTTGGTTATGTGGGTTTGGTGACGGGAACATGTTTGGCGGAGGTGGGTAATGAGGTGGTGGGGGTAGATATTGATAAAGAAAGAATTGATAATTTAAATAAAGGGATAATTCCGATTTATGAACAGGGTTTAGAGGAATTGGTAAAGGAGAATATTGCTCATGGTAGATTAAGTTTTACCACTGATATTGTTGAGGCGGTGAGAAATTCTGAAATAGTTTTTATTGCGGTGGGAACGCCGCCAATGGCTAATGGAGGGGTAAATTTGGAATACGTGAAAGCGGCAGCAACATCAATTGGTAAGAGTATGAATGGTTATAAGGTGATTGTAAACAAATCGACGGTGCCAGTTGGGACGGGTGATGTAGTGACTAAAATTGTCGGAGAGAAGTATCGGGGTGATTTTGATGTGGTTTCAAATCCGGAGTTTTTGAGGGAAGGAACGGCAGTAACTGATTTTATGAATCCGGATCGGGTGGTGATTGGGACATCTTCATCAAGGGCAGAGGAAGTGATGTGTCAACTTTATAATAATTTTGGAACGGAAAATTTGGTAGTGACGGACATTAAGACGGCGGAAATGATTAAGTATGCTTCAAATGCGTTTTTGGCGACGGAGATTTCTTTTATAAATTCGGTGGCTAATCTGTGTGAAAAATTGGGAGCAGATGTGGAAAAAGTGGCTCAGGGAATGATGTTAGACAAAAGGATTGGTCAAAAGGCATTTTTGCATGCCGGGGTTGGCTATGGCGGAAGTTGTTTTCCAAAGGATGTTAAGGGTTTGATTCAGATTGCTCAGGAAAATGGAGTCAGGTTTGGGATATTGGAAGAAGTGGAAGAGACTAATAATGCTCAAAAACAGTCTTTGTTGGGGAAGATACAAAAATTATTGGGTGAGGATTTGGGAGGAAAGAATATTGCAATTTGGGGTTTGGCTTTTAAACCTCATACCGATGATGTACGTGAGGCACCGGCGCTGGCGGTGATTAAACAACTTTTGGATAGAGGGGTAAAAGTTCGGGTCTTTGATCCGGTAGCCCAACGTCAGGCGAAGAAAATTTTGGGTGAGAGTGTGGTTTTTGAAAAGGATTTGAAAAAATCGGTAGAAAATATTGATTGTTTGGTAATTGTAACCGAATGGCCGGAATTTAAAGCCGTAGATTTGGAAATGCTTTTGGAAAAGATGACAACACCATATATAGTAGACGGAAGGAATATTTTTGATCCAAAGGAAATGAAAAAGAAAGGGTTTAAATATATTTCGGTGGGAAGATAGATTGGTCAGGTAGTAAATTAGCATGCGGATTTTAACACTTAAACCTAACTTAGGCTACTATTTTGGATGTTTTGGGTTTGGAACGATAGATTTCGAGAGTATAAATGAGAAAAGCAAAGGACAGGTAAGTTTCCCCTATCTCCTGAGAAATGATAAAGTTGGCTCTGGGTCCTTGTGATAGAAGGTATAGATATTGAAAATGATCGATGAGGATATAGAATGAAAAAACACAGAAGAAAGCAAATATGGTACTAAAGGGAAAAGTGAAGATGGATAATTGGTGGTATTTTTTGGGGAAAAATTTTCTGAGAATAGGCCTTGATAACATACCGTATAGACTGACTAATATATATCCCAAGTGAAGGAGATGATGTTGGATAAAATCTAAATTGTGAATAGTAATTTCTTTTTGGGCATTGATTGCTTGGTATTTTTCTGGAGTTTGGATATTAAAAATTCTTTGGCCCCAAGAAATTTCTTCGCCGGCATTAAAAAATAAACCAAGGGAAAGTAAGGCGAAGAAGATACCATAAAACTTAGGCTTATTGCTGCGGAAAAAGTGGGTAGATATTTTAAGTGAATAGATGCTGGCCAAATAATACAGTATTGGTTGAATGTTTTCCAAGAGGCCGTCTTCTTTGGTAAGTTTATAAAAAAGGGTGTATTCCGAGTAAAGGAAGAATGGATATGAAAGGATTAATAATAAAGGCATGAGTAAATAAATGGTTTGATGAGTTTGGTTTTTGAATTTGGGGAAAGTGATGTAGAAGATAGTTCCGCTGATAGCAACTAGATTTAGAAAAATGAGTCGGTGGAGGTGAAAAGTGGAAAAGACAAAATTGGCATAAAAGTGTTTTTCTAGAAATAAAATGGTGATATACCCTATCAGTAAAACCGGAAAAATAATTTTGTTGTTAATTTTTTTGAAAAAATCAGGATAAAGTTTTACTTTTAGAGCAGAAAGGATAAGGCTGAGTGAAAGGTAAATAATTAAGATTACATCGGCACTGATTTTGAAATGAGTTTGACAAAAACCCGGGTAGAAATAAGTATCCAAAGCAGAGGAGAAAAAGGTGATGATGGTAAGGAGTAGGTGAATAATTTGGTACATAATGGTTAATTATATTTTAAGTTGTTTTCTATTATATATTGAATTTTTTCGAGTGATTGTTTCCATTTGTATTCTGTGGTGACTTTTTGATATCCGTTTTTGGCAATTTTTTGTTGTTTTTGGCCGTCTTGTAATAGATTGATTAATTTTTCAGCCATTTCTGTTGGCTCGGGGTTGGATAAAATTATTTCATTTTGATCTTGGAACATATTAGATACCGATAGATGATTAATTTCGACTATAGGTAATTTGCAGGCTAACATTTCTGATGGGGTTAGTGAAATATTGGTTAATGATATTGACAACCCAATAGTTGCTTGATTAAATTCTTTAGCTAGTTGTGTTGGTGATAGTTGGCCAAGATTTGTAAAATCGAAAGGAACTTTGTTGGTAAGATTAGTAGAACCGTATATTTTTATTTTTACATTTGGTATTTTACTCTTGACAATTTGAAAGGCTTTAATGGCTATCTCGAATCCTCTTCTGGGAGTTTCCCATCTGCCATAGTAAATTATGGAATTTTTATCTCGGTGTAAATTTTGAGGATAATAATATTTTTCGTCATATCCTAAATTAAAATATTCTGTCTTGGTGTTAAATTTGTTTTTGATAGTATCGGCTAACCATTTACTGGCACAAATTTTTATAAATGGAAATTTATAGGTATTTTCGGCAAAATAATAGGTGGAAGAAATTGGGTTGAATTCGGCTTCATAGTCTTGGACTAAATAAAATTTATTTTTGAAAGAATCTGGAAATTTATTTAAAAAATAGGCCGTTGTCCATGAAGTACAAATTAAAATTTCATTAGTTGGGATAGTTTCTTTTAGATAATCTTGAATACTCAAAAATGCTTTGAAATCAAATTCAAAATAATATTCTTTAACGAAATATTTAAAATAATTTATATCACTAAATGATTTATTTCCGACTAAAACAAAATTTATTTTATAGCCGTTTTTTTGGAGAAAAGAGGCAATTCTAAAAATGGTAGTATGTCCGCCTGATCCAATACCAAATTCTGGAATAAGAAAGGTGATACTTTTATTATTTTTATTTTCAATAGTTTTTATTTGAGAGTATTTTGTTTGACTGTCAATAATTATATCTTCTTGAACGAGATTAGGTCTGTTGGCTCGATTTTTTATAAAATTAAAAACCTGTTTGTTTTTGATGATGGAAGTTAACCGTTTAATTTGATGATTCATTTTGAATAAATTTAATTATTTGCTTGAGATCTTTTGCCTGATTTATTGGAGAATATAGTTTTATACAATTCTTTTTAGAATTTATTGATATTTTATTATATAAATTTTTGTTAGTAATTAGTTGGTTAATTTTTTGAAACCAATCTGTTTTATTTTTTGCTAAAAATCCATCTTGACCATCTGATATGGCAAAGCAAAAACTGTCTGTGGGTGAAGCAACTGTTGGAATGCCACAAAATCCGGCAAAGTAATATTTCAATTCGCTTTTACTTTCACAATAAGGGTTATTGATTTCTAGTGGGGCAAGATTAATACTTGTATCTTGATATTCTTTAAATAATTTTTGATATGGAACTAGTGATTTTCTGATGATTCGATTTGAAAATTTTTCTAATTCTTTTGGAATCTCTAATAAACCAACAATTTTTAAAAATAAATTTTGATGAATTTCCATTAGGTTACTAATGGCACTAGAGCAAGATTTGAAATCTTGATCGTGGGTGTTGGTGCCAGAGAAATAACCCAAGACTATTTTTCTTTTTGACTTATTAGGTTTGTTTTTTAAGAACTTTTGATAACTTTTTTGATCAATACCATTCCTTATAACAACTGATGGTTTATTGTATTTTTTTGCCAGATAATTTGATAAGTAATTTGTTGGGGAGGAAAGAATATTGCTTTGATTAATTATTTTCGAGTAACGATTCATTGACTCGACATATAACAGTTTTTTTTCTTTTGACCAATCTTTGATGGCAGAAATATATTTAATAATATCTTTGTCAAAAACAAGATCATCAATGTCGTAAAGAACGGGGATTCCTATTCTTTTCCATACCCTCATCATAGCGTCAATTGATGGTTCTGATCCAGCACGATGAATCCAAATTAAATCATACTCAACAAGTTTTTTTGGGTTTGATGATTCTAATTTTGAGTGAGGGAGAATATCGTTTTTTATTTTTAAAATATTTAAACGTTCGGAAATATGAAAAACACGATGAATTTCGGCAACTGTTTTTTCACAACCACTGATAATTAAAATTTTAGAAATTTGTTGGTGTTGAAATTTATATTTATCAAAATCAATATGTTTGATTCGATAATAAAATTTTATTTTTTCGATTTTTTTACGGATTCTATAGTAATAGTTTTTAAAACCAGATTCTTGAAATAAAATTTTTTCTTGGAGTAATCTTTTTTTTATTTTTTGAGGTAAATTCATACTAATTAAGTTGTTCATTCCAATTTATATTATTTTTTTAATAATGGCCGGTTGTCCTGCATATAATGAATGCTGTTCTGTATAATTTTTATTTAAAATCGTTCTTGCAGCAATTACATTGTTTGATGGTATTTCTGTCTTGTTTAAAATTAAAACATCGTCACAAAACCAAATATGATTTTTTATAATTATCCCTTTTTCTTCATTTATTTGTTTATTATTGTTAATATCATAAATTCTATGATCTGAATTTCCCTTAATTATGATGTTGTTGGCAAAAAGATTATCCTCTCCGATTGTGATACTGTTTCCAGATTTCATTGGAGAAATTATTGATACATTTCCGTTAAAAACGTTATTACCTCCAATAGAGATATTAGTGTGACTATTTTGCATTCCACATGCACTGTAATATTCTATGTATAGATTATTATTTATTTGATTATTTTCTCCGAAATAGAAATTTGAAAAATTAGTATTTCGAAATGTAATATTTAATGACCCAATTCCCTTAAACGGATATATTTTGATTACATTTCCTTCTCCTTCTATAGCTAAGTTAACTTGGTTGTTAAGTTTTTCTTTTGAAAATATTCTTGTATCTTTGAAAAAAATTTTATTTTTTAAAAATATTGGATCATTTGGAATATCATTATTTTCTGTTGTGATTGAATTTATCTTTTTAGATTCTATTTGTTTTTTTAAATAAAAGACATTTTTATGATATTTAATTCCATATTTACCAATTACTATTTTTGATAGAATTATATTAATGATAAGCAAACATGTTTTTTTAAACTTATCTCTATTTTGAAAATATATTTTCATTAGTTTCTTGGTAGTTTTTATTTTTTAATTTTGCTTTTAATAATATTTTCGACAATTTTTCCCATTTCTTCTTCGGTTGGGAATTCCTTTTCAACAAAGTTTTTACCTGACTTAGCTTTCTTTTCCATTTCTTTTGGGCTATCAAAAATATCAGCTAATTGTTGCCCCATTTTTTCAGGAATAGAATCCAATAAAAATACATTATCTTTGGAATTACCATATTTTGACAAGGCAAGATCTAAATCAAGATCTCCAACTGGACAGCCACAACTCATCATTTCATAAGGAACTAAGCTAGGATTAGTGGTAGAAAAAACTAAACCAAAATCAGCGTTTCGATACAAATCTGCTAAATCTTCAATGGTTGGAAGTAATCCAACACAAGTTGCTTTAAATGGTAATTGATTGGCACTAAGATTGTTTGAGCCAAAAGTGATTATTTCTACGTCTGGTCGTAAATTATGAAAATATTCCAAAGCTTTTAATCCCAAATCGCAACAACGTCGAGGCATCTCTGGTTTGGCAAAAAATATAATATTTTTATTTTTTTTGGTTCTTGGTTTATTGGTATTGTAGATTTTTTTATCGACGGGAAATTGAAAGTATTCAGCATCAGCATGATATTTATTAATTAAAAAATCTTTGCACCACGGACCTGAACAGATGTGGTGGAATCCAAATTTATAAGTATTTTCCGCTAATATATAATCACTTCCCATTTGGCTAAACATTGGTTCAAAGTCTTGAACAAAATAAAATGGGTATTTTATTTTGTTAATGTTTTTTTGAATATCGTAAGCAGTTTTCCAAAAAGTACAAATTGCGACATCGTGATAACCCATTTCGCCTTTGTACTCAATAAATGGAATACCAGACATATCGTAAAACCACTGGCTTACATTATCTCTAACTGTTTTAGCATCTTGATTTGTTTCGGTGTAATAAACTGTAAGATTGTGTCCAGATTTTTTTAGAAATTTAATTGCTCTGAAAAAATTTCTGTGACCACCACTGCCTTTGATTGGTGCAGGAATAATAAAAGCTATATCGAGATGATTAACGTCGATTTTTTTGTTTGCTTTTTTGTTAAATACTTCTTTTTGCCATTTTTTGGCTAACAGACTGATAATTTTTATGTCTTTTGTTATATTTATTATTGGTTCTATTTTATTGTTAATAAGATTTAACCTTTTCTTTAGGTACCATACATTTTGGTGTAGTTTTAATCTATCTTTTCCAAAGATTATTTTTGATAATAATATATTTACTGATAAAAGCCATATAACTTGAAACTTTTCCCCCAGAATTAAATTTATGTGATTTTTAATTTCAGGATTTTCTGTGTTAAGTTTTTCTTCTATCATATTTATTTTAAAGTTGATTAATGGCTTATATTTGGTGTGGCTTAAGTCACTTGAATGTTTTATTTTTTTTAGATTTTTAATATCATTTTTATTTAGGTTAGACATAAATAATTTTAACCACTCAATTATTGTTTGACTATCTGTAAAAACATCATTATTATTAAAAATCTCTTTTACTTTTTCAGTATATTCAATTATCCCTGTATAGATTTTTTTATATGTTTGTATTCTTCTTTTTTCTTCTCTTGTTGGTTTGTTGTAAATTATCTTTTTATTTGAAATATCTTTGATTGGAGGTTCTGGAGATGTCATTAAAAGCTCCATAATATCCCAATTTTCTATATTTTGAGGGGTTTTACTAAAACTAGAATAGGTATATTCTTTTAAAGTTTTTGGATTTTTATTAAGAACATCCCAATAATATCCGTAAAACTTTTTGTTTTTAAGTGAAGATTGAATAAGTTTTTGTGCAGAAAAAAAACTTGTTCTTGTATCTACAATGCCTATTCTATTACCATTTATTTTAAATGTTTTAATATACTTAGTATATTCGGTTTTTTTATTGTCAGATAAAACCTTGTAGGACATATAATTCTTTTTTAAAATTTTTTCTCCTTCTTTTATTGATTGAATATTTAGTGATTTTTCTGGATTAAAATAATCTAATATTGTTTTAAGATAAAAAATTTCTTCTTCGTTTTTTGAATAATCTAGATTACAAATTGAATTTACTTTTCTTGGTGCAGAAATGTAATATGTTTTAATTTTTAATCGGTTATTTAACGTATCGAACACTTTTTTAATAGAATACCCATCTCTAGCTACAAAAATAAGGCTATCGATTTTATCTTTTATTGCTCGCTCAGTGATCCATTGAGAATATGATTTTACTATTGGGCCTGCATACATTAAACCAACTGTTTGCCAATAATTATATTTATTTCTTTCGAACATTTGGAGAATTCCAAGGATGGTTGATACTCCTAAATTGTTTTTGTTTTTTTGATAAAAATCATTAATTTTAGATTCTACTAATAAATCTTCAATTGGTTTTTTTATAAAAATCGATTCTATGTTATTCTGTTTTGCTTTTAAAAAATCTGATTCATAGTTGTCTCCGATGTGGAGTATTTTTTGATTTTTATATATATTAGATATATGTTTATAAATACTTCCGCTGTTTTTTGTTTTCAAAATATCCGCTGAAGAATATATGAATTCAAAATTAAAATAATTATTTTTGTTTAATATTTTTTTTAAAAAAACTTTAGAAAAATAAATATCCGAGACTATAATTATTCTCTTATTATTGGATACAGCAAAATCATAAATAGGCTTTATTTTTTGATTGTATGTTAGGAGTTCTTTTTCAGTTTCTAATTCAATTTTTTTTATATTTTTGAATTTATTATCGATCTCTTTGTATATCTGACTATAAGTAATTTCTTCTTGATTTTGGTGTTTAATTCTTGATTTATTTTCTGCTGAAATTCTTTCTTCCTTAAATCCTGGAAGGTTATACCTCTCTTCTATGTATTGGAAAAGATCTTTTGGTTGTGCAAATGGTCTTAATAACAAAGTATCAAAAATATCAAAAGATATTATCTGATGTTTTCTGATTTCTTTTTTTATTCTATAGATGTTCATACTTTAAAAATTATTTAGTTTATGGGTTAATCTATAAAATATAAATGATCTTGATTCTTTTAATGATTTATTTTCTTTTTTTAATAATTCGTTCTCTTTGATTAGGCTAGTTTTACTCTTTAAAATCGAATTTATATCGTTTATCTTTTGATCGATGTCACAATCATTACTATCAACTCCTATCCATTTTAAGAATGCAAATCTTAGTTGGTTAAGTGTATTTTTTTGTTTTTTGGTATTTTTATTTGATTTATTTTTTGGATGTAGCCTGTATTTTAATAATTTCTTTTTTATATTTTTAAAGTTTGTAAATTTTATTGCCCTAAACCACAATTCTTGATCTTCTGTGTATTTTAACTTTTCATTGTAATACAAATTATTATTAATAATAATTGATTTTCGGAAGATTACTGTTGGGTGACAAAAAGCTACATTTAATAAAATATCAATTACTTTTGGTTCAGTTTTAAGCCAGCTCCCCCATGATTTGTATTTTTGGTCATCGGTTAATGGAATAACGTTAGCTCCACATATTCCTATTTCTGGGTGTTGATCCATAAATTGGATTTGTTTTTCAAAACGTCGTGGTAGAGAGATGTCATCAGCATCCATGCGAGCAATATATTCTCCTTTTGAGCACTTAATTCCTAAATTCAAGGCAGAAGCGATTCCTTTATTTTTCCCTTTTATAAGCTTAATTCTTTTATCTTTGTATTCATTAATTATATTTAATGTATTATCAGTCGAATTATCGTCAATAATAATAAATTCAAAATTTTTAAATGTCTGAGCAAGGATACTATCAATAGCCTCTTTTAAATATTTTTCTGCATTTAAAGTTGGCATTATTACTGATATTTTTGGTTTTTTAGGGGAATTCATTTATTTTGTTTTTTTTAAAATTGGAATGCCATATTTTATATGGAATGAAAAATTTTGAATCGTGTAGTTGATTGTAGTACTTTTCTCTGATTGTATCAAATTCTGCCTTATTTTTTTTGATTTTTATCTTTACAATATGTATTGTTTTTCTTTGAGTTTGTATTTTGGAATTTAATTTATTAATTTTTGTCTCATTTTCTAGTTCATTAATTATATCTTCTTTTATTCTGTATCCAGAGTTTCCGCCAATATTAGGAAAGACTTTATTGAATGCTTCTACTCTTTTGTTTTCTTTATCATCAATTCCATTTCTAAATTTATTTAAAAATATTGGTATCTCTTTAAACGTTCTAGTAATATCATATGATTTCAAAATTGTTTTTCCGAAATCATTATAAGTTTCAGGTTTTTCTTCTAAATATAAAACGGGTTTATTGTAAGCAATCATTTCAAAAGTTACTGAGGAACGTTCACCCATGAAAGCATCGCAATGGCTGATGATGGGTCTGTAATCGTCATACCAAATGGTACTATTTTCATTATTTTCTAGGTTTTGTTTAAATTTATTAATTTCGTCGATTGAAATGTTAAATTTGTATTGCAGAACCCCAAAAAATAAATGGTGTGGTAAAAAAACAAAAAATAAATCTTTTTGTTTTTTAATGTAGCTAAGAATTTTTTTGTCATTTTCCCACGAAAAAGTAGAATTATATTGTTTACCTTTTTTATCTACTATTTTCATTGGAAAATGAACTTTCCAAACGACGATTTTTCTACCTTTGGCTTTTTCTATTATTTCACTTGGTAAGTGAAAATGATTTTTATTAAAAATATAATCAAATTTTGGGTGTCCAAGATATCTGACATGACTATTCCCAACTGGACAATATTTTTGGAAATCGTTAAGAATTAATGGAGAGGCGGTAAATATTCTCCAAGAATTAATGTGTATTGGTAATTTAAAATGGTTGAAAATATTTTCCTGTGCTTCTGCAAATTCAAGTCCGTATGATATATATATTGGTTTAATTCCTATTTTTTTAAATTCGGAGCTAAGGTATTTTGATTTTCGGTGATATGGGTATGGGGTCTGAATAACTATAATGTTTGGTTGTTCTTTTTTAAAGTTGACATTTTTAACATTAGTATAGGAAATTTTATTGCTTATAAGCCAATCTTCTGAATCAATAAATTGACCATTGCACCCTTTGTCTTGATTAATAGTTGGACAAAAAATCATTTTTGTAGTTATTCTTGGATCTTCATTGCAGGCATTCCAAAAAGTTTCCCATGATGGCCAAAAAGCTTTTGAGTGAAATAAAAAATATATTTTTATTTTATCCATTACTTATCATGCTATCGCAAAGTACTTTCATAATTAAATGATCCATGACCATGTGGAGGTCTTCGGTGATTTGCATATCATTTATATTAATGTGGATACAGCTTTGAGCGATTTGTTTGAGCCTTCCTCCGTTGTAACCGACTAATCCAAAAGTTATCCCCCCATTTTGGTTAGCGTATTCAATAGTTTTTAGAATGTTTTTTGAATTTCCACTACCAGAAATTCCGATGACTAAATCACCTGGTTTGAAAAAGTTTTTTAGTGGTTCTACAAAAATATCTTCATAGCTGACATCGTTGGCATAAGCGAGTATGGTGGGGAGATTATCATTAAGGCAGATAAATTTGAAACGTTTGAATTGGTCGTATTGGTAACTGGCACCTTTGTTAAAATCACCAGTAAAGTGTGAGGCAGTGGCAGCTGAACCGCCGTTTCCCATAATAAAAATATTTTTGTCGTTATCGCGAGCTTGTACCAAAAGATTTATAAAAGTATTAATTTCATCTATATTTAAATTTTTGATAGTATCTTGAAGTTTGTTTAAATATCCTTGGATATTGGTTTTATAGTCGTTCATAAATTATTTTTTATTTATTTTTCCGTAATAAATAATATTAGTACCTTTGTTATCAAAATTAAATTTTAATTCCTTTAAATCTTTTAAAGCGTGGCGAACTTTTGATTGGTTCTTTTCTGGAACATAAAATAATAAAAATCCTCCACCACCAGCTCCAAGAAGTTTTCCACCAACAGCGCCATTTTTTATAGCTTTTTGATAATGATCATCGATAAATTCATTAGAAATCCCGTTAGCTAATTCTTTTTTATATAACCAGCCTTGATGTAAAATTTCACCAATCGAATCTATGCGATTATGTAAAAATTCATTTTTTAAATCTTTAGCTAATTTAACCATTTTATGGAGATTTTCAATTTTTTGGATATCGCTAGCAGTGTTCTTTTTTTGTTCTGAAAGAATATCCCCAGCAGCTCTAGTTTGACCGGTATAAAACATAAGTAAATTATTTTCTAATTTTTGGTGTCCTTCTGTGGTTAGAAAAAGTTTTTCTATGTTTACTTTTCCATTTTGTTCAAATTCAATATAATTTAATCCGCCATAGGTGCAGGCATATTGATCTTGTTTACCAATTGGTTCTTTTAGTAAATTAATTTCTACATGACATGCTTCCTGAGCTATTTCTTCTTTATCTTTGTATGTTTCATTGTAGGCATTACAGAGATTAATTAATCCGCTGGTAAAAGCCGATGATGAGGCCAGTCCGGTTCCGGAGGGGATGTCGGCACTAGAATTAAAGTCAACCCCCTTTATTTTATAGAGTTTAAAAACCTCGCGGATAATGTTATGCCGAATGTCTTTTAAATGTTGAACATTTTCTGTTTGGGAATATTTTAAGAAATATCCGTTCTTAAAAAAGTATGGGTGCATAGATAAATAAACATATTTGTCTATGGTGGTACTAACAACGGCTCCTCCAAATTTTTCATAGTAATTGGCTAGGTCGCTCCCCCCCCCGGCGAAGCTGATTCTAAAGGGAGTTCTGGTTATTATCATTTGGTTTTAAAATAAAGTTTATTGCTTCAAGTAAATTTTTAAATTTATGGTCGGCATATGGAGAATAGTTGATAACATCACCAACTAAAATTGTTTTACATCCAGTCTTTTTCCCGGCTTGCAGATCTGTTTCTCTGTCGCCAACCATCCATGAGTTAGTGAGATCAATATTGAAATCTTTACTAGCTTTAATTAGCATCCCTGGTTTAGGTTTACGACAATCACAGTTTATTTTTAATTCTGGGATTTCACCGTTAAATCCTTTATCTGGATGGTGTGGACAAAAATAAATGCCGTCTAAGAAACAGTGTTCGTTTCCTAATTGTGTTTCCATGGTTTTATTCGTTTGACTAACTTCATCAAAGGTTACGAAACCCTTGGCGATCATTGGTTGGTTAGTAGTGACGATACTTAGAAATAGAGAATTGTTTATAAGTTTAATTGCCTCAGTTACGTTTGGAAGGAGTTTAAAATTGTTTGCGGTTGGTTTGGTGTCCATATCTTGGCAGATAACTCCATCGCGATCAAGGAATATTGCAGGGCGTTGGTTAATTTTATTTAAAAGTGAGACTTTCCCATCTTTTATATCGTTTGAAATTTCTATAAGTCGTTCTGGTGTACCCATATCTTTTATATATTCAGCGGAATGATAGGCAAAGATATTTTTGTTTGATTTGAGTACTTTTGGTAAGATGTCTTTGCCAAAATCTTGTGGAATATCTTTTTGGATAAAATCAAGAATTTCAGGAGAAAAAATATAAATAGCGGCATTAACTAGATTTTTATAAACTAAATTATCTTGGTGAGGTTTCGATAAAAAGTTGGTGACACGATTTTTATCATCTACTTCAACTAAATCACTGTCGTATGGATGATTATTTGGATGAACTAAAATGGTAGCAAGTGAGTTATTTTGTTTGTCAAAAGTAATAAAAGAATTAATGTCAAAATCCATAATAATATCACCATAAAAAACCATAAACCGGTCGTTTAACTTGTTTTTAAGTGAAGGAAAATTTCCGGCAGTTCCTAAAGGGTTGGTTTCAATTATATGATGTAATTTAACTCCCCACTTTGATCCATCTCCAAAATAATCTTGAATAACGTTGGATAAATATCCTGTTAAAAGAAAAATTTCAGTAATACCATATCTTTTGGCTAATTCTATTTGGTATGCAAGAATAGGTTTACTTAGGATGGGGCACATTGGTTTGGGTATATCAGTTAAACCAAGTCTAGTGCCTTTTCCTCCGGCGAGTATTACAAGTTGCATAAATCTTCTTTTAATATATTTTCTATAGCTGTTTGAACGGCTTGGTTTGAAGTTTTTTTAGATTTCCAACCTAATTCATGAATTTTGTCTAAATTATACGAGAATTTTGGAACATCACCAATCCAACCCCTATCGCCACCGGTGTATTTAATTTTTGCTTTTAATTTCATTGAATCAATAACCATCTTGGCTATTTCTGAGACGGTGGTTGTATCCTCAACCCCTAGATTAAAGAAATTAATTTTATCGTTAGAGTTATTATAGACGAATAGAATGGCTTCAATTAAGTCTTGTACATAAAGGTATGGTTTAGACTGTGTTCCGTCTCCTAGGACTTCTAGTTCGTGAGGATTGTTTTTTAATTTTCTAATGAAGTCATGTAATATTCCGTGTGTAGTTCTTTCTCCACAGATATTTGGAAACCTAGTGATCCATGCTTGGATGCCATAATTTTCGCAGAAGCTTGATATAAAGGCTTCGCTTGCCAGTTTTCCGGCGCCGTAGTTTGATGCGGGGAAAAGTGGGCCATAATTTTCTTTGACTTGTTTACCACCAGTTTGTCCGTATATGGCTGACGTTGAAGAAAAAACGATTTTTTTTACATTACTTTCTTTCATAATCTTTAGAATATTGAATGTAGTCATAAAAGTCATTTCTAAGTCTATGTTTGGATTTTCAAAACTTTTAGCAATATTTGAATTTGCTGCTAGATGAAATACAGTGTCGAATCTGAAATTTTTAAAGATTTTTTTTAATTCTTGGTAATTGAGGATATCCTTTTGAAAAAAGACAAAATTAGGATTTTTAAATGCTTGCTTTAGATTTGTTTTTTTGCCTAGAGAAAGGTTGTCGATTACTACAACTTGATTATTCTCTGAAAGAAGTTTGTCGGTTAAGTGGCTGCCAATGAAACCAGCGCCACCGGTGATTAAAAAAGTTTTGTTCATAATTCCTTATTTATTTTTCTAAGTATATTATATATAAAGAAGGCGGTTGAGACTAATCTACATGATTAATCAAGTAGATTAAGTGTGTGGTATCTGTTATTTTGTGCATGAGTGAGTAATAATTGGTTTCTTTTTATAAGTCTTTAAGATATTTTTCGTTGGCAGTGTGAAGGTTGCCGTCGTACTGGATTTGATGATGGTTAACGTAGATACTGTGATTGCAGAATTTTTCGACTTGGCAAAGAACGTGATTGATAAAGATAATAGTAATATCTTTTGATTTTTTAAATTCTTCCATTTTGGCGAAACATTTGTCTTGGAGGGTAGATAAGTAGTTTTTCATTATATTTTGGCTAAAAATTTATGTAGTGATGACCAGCTGATAATTTCACCGTTTGTCCTGGATTGGTTTTCGCTACCTCCATAAATTATGTTTAATCGAGAATTATTGTCGGTAATTGATTGAATTTGTTTTAATTTACTAAAAGCATCTTCTGGGATAGTTTGGCTAGATTTTATTTCGTATATCTCAGATATTGATCCAGAAATATTTTTAAATAAATCAGCTTCAAGACCTTTTTTGTCTCTCCAGAAATAAATATTTGGCGATTCTCCCCTGTTTAGATAATATTTTATATATTCAATTACTATATGGGTTTCAAAAATAGAACCATAAAGTGGGTGGGTAATCAATTGGGCGGGATTTTCTATACCCAATAATCTACATACCAATCCGGTATCGGTAAAATATAGTTTCGGTGACTTGATTAATCTTTTGGAAGTATTTGAAAAATATGGTTGTAGCAAATAAATTATTCCACTTGTTTCTAGTAGATTAACCCAGGATTTGACCGTATTATGGCTTATTCCTAAATCATTGCTTAATGATGTTAAATTTATCAGTTGTCCAGTTCTTCCGGCGATAACTCTTAAAAAGGTTTCAAAAGTTCTTAGATTAGTAATTTGGGAAATTAAACTGACATCACGATCAATGTAAGTTTGAATGTAGTTATTTATCCAAATAAGTGGTGATATTTCTTGTTCATAAAGACGAGGATAACCTCCATACCAAATTTGAGTATAAATATCTTTTTTTTGTTTATTGTCGTTTGATAATTCTTCATAAGAAAGAGGATATAAATTGAAAATTGCAATTCTACCAGCTAGTGATTGAGTGATTGATTGCATCATTAAGAAATGTTGCGATCCGGTCAGTATATATTGACCCATTTTTTTATCATTATCTGTTTTAACTTGAAGATAAGAAAATAATTCTGGGACTCTTTGAATTTCGTCTAAAATTATATGATTATCATATTGATCTAGAAAGGCTTTTGGGTCATTTTGAGCATATTGTCTAGTATCTGGTTGTTCTAAATTGACATAAGTATAATTAGGAAATACTTCTTTGGCTAAAGTGGTTTTTCCGGATTGTCTGGGGCCAACAATTCCAATTATTGGGGCGACCTTAGATGTTTTTAAGATTTTTGTTGATAGAATTCGTTTTATCATAATTAAAGATTAAACTAGTTAGGCCAAATTGTCAATCAGACTGCCAATTTGGCCACATTTAGCTTAGGAATTTTGATATTTTTTGATAGCTTCAGAAGGTATACCATCGTATAGAATTTGGTGATTATTGATATAAATACTTCTGCTGCAGAATTTTTCGACTTGACCTAAACCGTGGGAGACAAAAACAATAGTTACCTCTTGAGATTTTTTAAATTCTTCCATTTTGGCAAAGCATTTTTTCTGAAAAGCCTGATCCCCTACCGCTAAAATTTCGTCGACAATTAAAATTTCCGGATTAACATGAACAGCAACAGCAAAAGCAAGTCGCATGTACATACCAGAGGAATAATGTTTGACCGGTTGATTGACGAAATCTTGCAATTCGGCAAAATCAATAATTGATTGGAGATTTTGGTTTATCTGTTTACGGCTAAGCCCAAGTATGGCTCCATTAAGATAAATATTTTCGATACCACTAAGTTCCGGGTGAAAACCAGCACCGAGTTCAATTAAGGGAGAAATTTTACCCTTAACAGTGATTTTGCCTTGATTGGGTGACATGACACCGGCGATGAGCTTTAAAATAGTGGATTTACCGGAACCGTTGGGTCCGATGATGCCAACCGTTTCCCCTTTTTTGATTTCAAAACTAATGTCGTTTAGGACAGTAAAACTTTGACTGGTTTGTTCGCCCTTGAAAAGGGCGGGGATAAATTCTTTAAAGGTTTTTTGAGAGAGACGGCTGAAGGTTTTAGTGACGTGTTCAAATTTAATAACGGTTTCGTTAGGCATGGTTTTTGTTGGTAAAATCTAACATGATTTGATTTTTATCAAGAAGATATTCAGCTTTTATTTTTGAGATTTTTTTGTAGGTGTTACTGAACAGGTTTATATATTTTTGGTGAATGTTATTGTTCATAGTTTAGATGTTGTCAGCAAAGATTTTTTCGCGGGATTTGAAATAAGCAAAACCGAAAAATAAAGTGATTAAAGAAACGATAAAGCCAATAATAAGACTGGAATATTTGGGAGTACCGCCGCCAAGAACTGTTTGACGATAAGCATTAATAAAAACGGCCATAGGATTGATTTGAAAAAGAAGGCGATATTTGTCGGGAACCATGTCGGCAGAATAAATAACTGGAGTAGCGTACATCCAAAGAAGTAATATCATGGAAAGCAGGTATTGAATATCGCGGTAAAGCAAGTTGGCAGCGGAGAAGAAAAACGAGAGGCCTAAGGTAAAAATTTGTTGAATAATAAAAATAGGGATAACCCAAAGAATGTTCCAGGTTACAGGTAATTGATAAATAATCATATAAATAACCAGGATGGAAATAGCAAAGACAAAGTCGATGACTTTGGCAAAGATGGTAGAAATGACCAATATGGTGCGGGGAAAGTAAATTTTAGTAATAAGACTGCCCGAGCTGACCAATGATGAAGCGGCTGAGGAAAGAGAATTGACAAATAAATTCCATGGCAGTAGGGCAACAAAGAGAAAGATGGAATAAGGAATATTATCGGCGGCGAAGGTGGGGATACGTAAGATGACAGAAAAGGCAAAAGACATCACTAGCATTTGGGCTAGTGGATTTAGAATTACCCAAAAATAGCCAAGAATTGATTGTTTATATCGGGCCTTAACCTCGCGGGCGACCATTTGCCAAAGTAGTTCTCGGCGCTGATAAATAGCGGCGATTTCTTGGAATAGAGAAATCATGGTTTAGTTTAGCACGGAGTGTATAATGAGGTTTATGAATAAAATGACCAAAATCTGCACTGTGGGTGGAGGCACGGCGATGTCGGTGGTTAATCGGGCGTTAATAAAGGAAGGTTTTGGAAATATTTGTTCGATAGTGACAACTTTTGATAGCGGCGGGGATACAGGAAGAATTAGAACGGATGAAAGGGGTGGAGTGTTGGCTTTTTCGGATTATTGGAGGGCTCTGATGTCTTTGTGGTTGGATGGTGATCAAAAAATAATTTGGGAGGAAATGTTAAAGTATCGTGATGGTCGAGGGAGGAATTTTGGAAACATGTTTTTTCAGTTTTTGTCTGAAAAGCAAGGTAATTTAGATGAGGTTGATGAGTTGTTTGCCAGTTTGACCGGGGCGAATTTGAGAGGCCAGATTATTCCGGTGTCTTTGGATTCATCGAATGTTTGTTTGAGAACTGTTTCAGGGAAAGAATATAAAGGGGAAAATTATATAGATGATTTAAGGATGTCGGATGATAAGATTATGGAAATTTGGTTAGATCCGCAGGTGGCGGCGAATAAAAGAGCGATAGAGACTTTGGAGGTGTCAGAGGTAATAATTTTGTGTCCAGGAACAACTTATGGCTCAATATTGCCGAATTTTTTACCAATAGGAATGATTGAGGCTTATAATCGAAGTAAGGCAAAAAAAGTCTTGATGGTGAATATAATGGCAACAGCCAATGAAATTGGAGAACCAACCCAGCGTGGTTATGTGGAAATTTTTAGAAAATATTTGAAAAACAAATCCCCTTTTGATTTGGTATTGATGGCAGATCTTTCTAAATTAGATGAGAAAATGTTAAAACAATCTTTGTATTTTTATAAGTTAGAGCATGCCAATTTGGTTGAAAAAGTCAGTGATGAAGGAATAAAGACAGTAATGGCAGATGTGGCAATAATTGAAGAAAGAAATATGAGATTAAGGCATGGTGAAGAAAAACTGGGTAAATTCTTTAGAGAACTGGTAATTTAATTAATTGGTGAAGTCAAAAGATAGTTTTGATAGAATTGGATTATGTCGCAGAAGAAATTAAAAGAGATAAGAAGGCTGGAGGGTTTGGGGGTTCGGAAAGAGCCGGAATTTGTTTTTGGGGTGAGGCAAGTTTTAAGGGCTAATTGGAAGTTTTTAACAATTTTGATTTTAGGGATTGTAGTTTTGTATTTTAATTCTTTATGGGGAGCATTTGTATCTGATGATTATGCGACTATTCCTCAAAATCCGCAGGTGACTAGTATCAAAGCGGCCTGGTCGAGTTCTTTTTTTATTAATCTTTTTAAGACTTTAATTGCAGTGGTTTTTGGAAACCAAAACCCAATCCCCTATCATGTGGCTTGTTTGTTGGTTTACTTGTTGGTTTGTGTTTTGGCTTTTGTATTTTTGAGTTTGTTTTATGAAGCTTTGGTGGTTAAGGTGACAATGATAATTTTTGCGGTATTACCGGTTCATGTGGAAGCAGTGTCCTGGATATCGGGGATACCTTATTTGTTAACTTCGGCTTTGGTTCTGGGCGGATTGGTTAATTTAGTGCTTTTTTTGAAAAAGAGAAATAAAAAATATTTATTAACATTATTAGGATTGGCATTGGTGTCTTTGTTTACTGATAGGATTAGAGGGTTTAGTTTAGTATTGTTGTCCGGTTTGGTATTAGTGTCTTTCCCAGAAAAGTTTAAGTTTAAATTTAAAATAAATTTATTAGCGGTATTTTCGGTAGTTTTAGTAGCAACGGGGATTTTGTTAATGATTGGTTGGCCACTAATTAAAAATAGAGTAGAGAATGTTAATTCGGGAGTAAATGCCTCCGATAGTGTATTTTATGATCCGTTTTTTCAGTATCCGACAGCAATTCCTAAGTATTTGCAGTTGATTTTATTTCCGACAGATTTGACTTTGTATCATACTTTGTATGTAGCTCCGGTTTGGCTTAACTGGATAGTACTTTTGGTTTATTTAGCAGCAGTTATTTGGTTTTATTTTAAGGATAAAAAGTATTTTTTTGCTTTGGCGTTTATTTTTGTGGCAGCGGCGCCGTCAATGGCACCGGTGAAAGTAAGTTGGTTGGTGGCAGAGAGATATGTTTTTCTGGGATCTTTGGGGATGTCGTTAGTAATGGGGTTATTGGCAGCGAGATATTGGGAAAAGAGGAAGTATTGGGTGATGGGGATTTTGTCGGCTTTGGTGGCGGCTTATGGAGTGAGAGTATTTCTGAGAAATATTGATTGGCAGACGAACCATAATTTGTGGGTAAATACTTGCCAAGTATCGCCAAATAGCCATAATGCCTGGAATAATATCGGTGATGATTATGACAAATTAAATCAATATGAGAATGCGGTTAAGGGATTTGGAATGTCTTATGCAATAAAGCAGAATTATGCCGACGCTTATCATAATCAGGCAAATATCTTTTATAAAATGGGCAGAGTAGATTTGGCCCGACAACATTATGAACAGACATTGGTTTATAATCCTAATCTTTATCAGACTTATTTTACCTTAATCCAATTGGATTTGATGGAGAAAAAGAAGGATGAATTGTTGAGGCATTTGTCGTTACTGAATCAAGTTAAGCCAAATGATTTACAGGTGGCTTATATAATGGCAACGTCGTATGCCCAAATAGGGATGGTTGATGAGGCTAAGAAAATAGCAGCGATAATTTATGGACAGTTTCCAGAGATTCCGGAAATAAAGAATTTATATGAGTCGTTGGAATCGTTGGCTGCAAGCGGGAGTGCGACTTTGGTTAAGTAGTTATTGTCTAGATGATGAGGTTAAGAGGCCAAAAAGATGGCGAATAAAGTGATTTTGGTAGACGGCTTTTCTGGCTAAGGTGGAAATAAAGTTGATTCGGGTAATAAGGTAGAAGAAGATACCAAAATTTTTACCAAAACGGAATTGGTAGAGGCGTTTTTCGTAGAGGTTAAATCCCTGTTTCATAATCCAAATGCGCTGGTTTTTAGTAAATTCTTTGGTTTCAAAAATAGGATTGATGTCGCGATAAGAAACATTTTTGAGATATTGGTTTTTGGGAATGAGAAAACGAGCGTGTTTAATGGCCCATTGATAAATTTCGGTGCCCGGATAAGGAACCATGTTGTAGAAATTGACGTAGTTACAATCTAGATTTTTGGCGAATTTGAGGGTTTCTAGAGCATCGGAAAAAGTTTCGTCCTGGTGACCAATGATGAAATTAACAGCATGTTTGATTTTAGCTTGATTGGAGTATTTGACGGCGGTTTTGACCTGATCGAGGGTGATGTTTTTTTTGATATGATCGAGAATTTTTTGAGAGCCGGATTCGCAACCGTAAGCGATGAAATAACAGCCGGATTTTTTGAGTTTTTTGAGAAGTTTTAAAGTAATATTGTTAACCCGAATACCATTATAAAGTTGAAATTTTATTTTTAATTTATTTTTTATTATAAGGTCACAGATTTGTTCGGCTCGTTTGATGTCGAGAGTAAAGCAATCATCGTTAATATCAAAATTAGTGAATCCTTTTTGGTACCAATATTTAATTTCTTTAATGACGTTTTGGGGACTTCTGGGACGGAAATTTTGACCCATAGATAATTTGACAGAACAGTAGTTGCAACCATAGGGGCAACCGCGTGAAGTGATTAGGGGAATGATTTTTGATTCGAAACAAGGGTATTTTTGAAGATCAAAACTTTCGTAATCAGGAAAGGGAATATTGTCTAATTGGTGAATTGGCGGGGCGGGCGGATTAATAATAATTTTGTTATTGTGGCGCCAAATTAAATTAGGAACTTGAGACAGATCGGGTTTAGTGGCGGAAAGTTGATTAATTAAAGAAATAAAGGAAATTTCTGATTCGCCATACATGGCAAGATTAATTCGGGTTTCCTTAAGAATATTTTCTTTGACAGCAGAGACATGCGGGCCGCCAACAAGAACAGGAGTTTTAGTTAGTGAGAGAGTTTTTTGGATGGTTTGGTAAAGATATTTATAGGCATAACTAAAACCGGTAATACCAATGAGATCCGGGTGAAATTTTTTGATGGTATGTTTGATTTTTTGGGGCCAGTTGTCTTCAAGACTACAGTCGATAATATTAACTTGGTTTTGGTTTTGTTTAAGGACTGAAGTCAAATAGGCAATGCCAACATGAGGGTGGATAGGAATCCCCTTTTCAGTACCAAACATAGATTTGATTTCGGGGACAATAAAAAGAATTTTCATTTGGGTGAATTTTCCGGAGTAATAACCGCTTTTTGAGAGGAGAAAAATTTTTGAATGTAGTATTTTAAACTGGTTTGATAAAGAAGACCATATTTAAAGAATAGTTCCTGGTCGTTAATGAGTCGGTTTTTTTGAATGATTTGTCTTTTTTGAAGAGTTTGGTGAAAATGGGAGATGTTCCATAAAATACCCCGATAAATGTTGACGGCAGATTTAATTTTTCCGGTAAAGACAAGAAAGGTGGCGAGAGAAAACCAGAGGAAAATATGGATGGGTAGGATTTTGATAGCGTATGGCAGTGAAAGATTTTTGATAAGTGTTTGAATATAGTTTTTGGTGCCGTGAAAGCGAACAAGGAAGTTGTTGAAATTGGGATCGACAATATCTTTGGTGGAGGAAAATTTATGGTAGACAATAGATTTGGGGGCGAAGATGTTTTTATAACCTTTGAGCCAGACGCGCCAGCCCAGGTCGGTTTCTTCCATAAAAATAAAATAATCCGGATCGAACATGCCGGCATCAATGAAAGCCTGACGGCGGATAAACATGCCGGCGGATTTGGCGGCTAAGATTAAATTAGTTTGATCATATTGATGTTTGTCAGTTTCTCCGTAAACAGCGATGGGTTTTAAGAATCCTAAGCTGCCTAAATATTCACCAACATAGTCGATTTTTTTGGGTTGTTCTGCAAGGAGAAGTTTTGATTGAATAGCGCCTATTTTTGGGTCTGAATTAAAAATTTGGATAACTTGACTAATCCAATCATTTTTGACCCGGGTATCGTTGTCGAGAAAGGCAATAATGTCTCCGGTTGATTTTTTAAAGGCTAAATTTCGGGCTAAGGCTGGCCCAAGATTTTTTTGGAGATCAAGGATTTTGATTTTTTTTAAGTTTTTAGCAAAATCAGTTTTTGTTTGAGAGATACTGTTATCCTGTGAGCCATTGTCGGCGATGATAATTTCAAAATTAGAGTAATTATTTTTTAGAACGGATGTAAGACAACTTTTTAAAAGACCGTAGCCGTTGTAGTTGACGATGATAATAGAGACTAAGGGTTTCATTTGATTTTCTTTTTGTATGGGGCGCGGGCGGAAGAGCCGCGAATAAGAACGGAAAGACCTTCGGTGAAATCGGTTTTGAGACGATCGAATGAAGTTAAATCTTTTTTAATTCTACTTAAGATATATTTGGGGCGAAGATAAAATTTTCTAAAAATTCTTTTTCTTTGAAGGTAAAGCCAGTCTTTGTCTAAGGTTTTGGGAATATAAACAGGATAGATGCCGGAGTAGCCTTGGCCGAGTTTGCCCAGAGCAAATTTGTCAATAAATTTATTAGAGACAATTTTATCTTTGATGGCATATTGCCAAAGTTTAGAACCCGGGAAAGGGGTGGCAATGGAAACGCCAATAATTTGAAAATCGTTTTTGAGGACAAATTTAATAGTTTGTTGAACATTTGCTGGTTTTTCGGTGGGATGACCGAACATAAAGAAACCATTGGCTTCGATATGGTATTTATTGCAGAGTTTGATGGTGTCGATAATCTGTTGATTGGAAAAATGTTTAAGAACAATATGGTTTCTAATTTTTTCATCACCTGATTCAATACCAAAAGTAAGACTGTAACATCCGGCTTGACTCATGAGTTTTAACATAGGCTCATCAACTAAATCAACTCGGGTATACCCAGCCCAGCGATATTTACGTGGTTGGTCAAGAAGTAAGTGACAGAATTGAAAAATAAAGTCTTTGTTAATAGTTAAAGAATCGTCTTGGAAGAGATAATCACCACCACATTGGTGGTGTAAGGAGTTCATTTCGTCGACAACGTCTTTGGCGGAGCGACAACGGACCAGGTTACTAATGCAAGGCCGGCTGCAGTAGTAGCAGTTGAAGGGACAGCCGCGGGTGGCCATAAGTGAAGCAGTTTTGTGATAATGGTTTATATTTAAAAGGTGTCTGGCCGGCCAGGGAATTAGATCAAGATTAGTGGGTGTTTTACCATGGATGATTTTAGGAATTTTTTGTTTATTTAAAATTTTTTTGTAGGTTTCAAGAAAGGTATATTCCCCTTCTCCGGTGATGCCGTAGTCAAAATATTTGATACGATTGATGAATTTGGGATCGGCGCTGATATGAGGTCCGCCCAGACAAATTTTAATTTTTTTATTGTTTTTTTTGATTTGTTTGGCCAGAGTGACAGCACCTTGTAGGAGAGGTGTCATAGCAGAAATACCCACAATTATGGGTTTTTCTTTTTTGATGATTTTTAAGGTTTCTTTAAGGCTTTGTTTTTCGGCACCACTGTCAATGACTTTAACGGAAATATTGGCTTTTTCTAACATGGCGGCCAGGTAAAGAATACCCAGTGGCGGGTAGCTGACATCTAAAACTTCAGGGTGTCCGTGTTGATAGTAAACTGGTGGGTAAATGAGAATTACTGATGTCATTAATCAAATTTAATATCTAAGGCGCAACAGCGGAAGCAGGCAGGGATAGTTTTATTTTTAATTAGAATTTTTCTAAATTTATTGACTGATTGGCGGTGCCAAATTTTTTTGAGGCTTTGTCGGTGAATATTGCCGGCAATAAATCCGTGGCAAATTTCTACGTCACCATTGCCTCTGAGAAATATTTGACGGAAAGGAGAATCACAAAAAGAATTTTGGCTTGGTTTTTGGCCGGAATAGTATTTGTCTATATCGATATGATTGAAAGATATAATGAATTTTGAGTTTTTTAGGTGTTTGATTTGGTCTAATTTTTGTTTGAGGAGTTGTCTTTGTTTGGGAGTGAAATATTCTTTTTGGTGACCGGTGTACTGCCCCCAAACGTCGTTACCGGTGTGGTGGTTTTTAAAAAATTTATTTTGGTTTGATTTAATTTCTTGGTAATAGTAAAAGAAATGACTGATAGACCAGTGGTCAATAGGAATGTTTTGCATGACTGAATAAATCTGATCGAAATTATGGAGGTTGGTTTGGTTAATGACGGTAGCGATGCGAATGTTGGGAAAAATTTTATTGTCTCGAAGTTGGCAAAATTTTTTAAGACCGCGGATGATTTGGTTAAATGATCCGGGCACTTGTCCTCGTTGGAATTGAGTGGTCTCATCGGGACCATCGAGGGAGACGGCCAGAAAATCCAATCCGGAATTGACCAGTTGTGGGGCATATTTTTCTAGAAGTAATCCGTTGGTAACCAAGCCAGTGGGAATATGTTTTTGGTGAAGATATTTGATAATGGGAATGATTTGGGGATGAAGTAGTGGTTCGCCTCCAGAAAGTTGGAAGGAAGCGCCGGAGGAACTGACTTCATCGGCAATTTTTTTGATGGTTTCCAATGAAAGCATTTGCAGATGTTGTTGTTGACGAGAGTTAGCGACGTGGCACATAGGACAGCGGAAGTTACAGTCTTCAGTAATAAAACAATTAATAATTCTGGGGTATTTGGGCGGACGATTTTTAAGAAAAATTGGGTCAAAAATAGTATTTATAGCAACTTTTGGGTATTTGATGGCTAAGTTGATTTTTTTATTGATAGTAGTTTTAATCATGTGTAAGTTTGAATGATTTTTTGAGCATTTTTGGGTGAATAACGAGATAGGGCGAACGGCCGGCAGTTTTTTTGGTATGTGCTCAAGATATTTGGGTTTTGGTAAAGGTGGTTAATGGTTGAATAAATGTTTTTAACGGTAGGGTCGATAGTAATACCTACTTTAGTAGTATACATTTCTGAGGCGGACCCCAATCGGGTGCAAATTATGGGTGTGCCGCACATGAGAGATTCCATAATTACCACTGGTTGGGCCTCTGGAGTGATAGAGGGTAATATAGTGAGACTGGCCTGGTGATAGTGAGGAATAATGTCTATTGGTTTCATTTTTCCCAAGAGATGAAAATTTTTTTGATTTTTGGAGAGAGAAGATAATTTTTGGTAGTCCGGGCCGTTACCGATAAGGTTAAATTCTATTTGGGGAAGTTTTTGAGCAGCTTTAAGTAAATTGAAAACTCCTTTCATTTTGATAATTCGGCCAACAAAAAGAATTTGAAAGTTATGTGTTTTTGAAGTTTTGGCAGAATAAATTTTGGGGTCAAGCCAGTGCCGGTATATAAGCATTTGATGAGGGTTAAGTCCGATTCGGGTTAATTGTCTGGTAGAAGTTTGGCTGACGGTAAGAATTTGGTTAAATTTTGAGAATGTCTGACGGAGGATTTTGGTGGATAATTTTTTGGGGTCAAGATCAGGATAAATGTAGTGAGTGCTGATAACTATATTTTTGGTTTTGAAAAAGATTTGACAAAAACTAACGATAAAACCGGCAGCAAAACCGTGGGCATGAATAGTGTCAATTTTGGTGTAGTTTTTGGCTAGGTAGATAAATGTATGAAGAAGCAGCCCGGGAGTAATATATAAAAATTGAAGCAGAGGGTATGGGGTGGTTTTGTCAAAGATTTTTTGGCCAAACCACCAGTATCGGTGAATAGTTAGATTTTTAGTTTTTTCCAGTTTTAAATAATCTTTGACTTGAGTGGTGATAGGTTTATAAGTTAAAACTGTAGTTTGGTAATTGTGCCGGGAAAGATATTGAGTCAATAGATCAAGATGGGTTTCAACTCCACCAATATTTGGTCTAAAGAATGGACAAATAATTAGAATATGTTCGGTTTTCATAGTTAGAATGACCACCAGAAAGTTCTGAGTTTACAATTTTGACAAAGTTTTAATTTTTGAGTTTGCAAATTTAGATGAGATTGACGAATGTTTTGGTATTTTTTATTTTGCCAAATATGGGTAAGACTTTGTTGATTAAGATTGCCAAGGATGACTTGACCGTCGATATCCTGGCAACAGAGAGAAACAGTGCCGTCCCAATTAATAAGCATTTCAGTAAAAGGCAAGCGGCAGGGGGTGTGACTGAATTCGACATAGTTTTGAAACGACATGCCGGTATTGAGTTTTTTTTGGTTAGCCCAGTCGTGAATTTGGGAAATACAGACATGATCGACTTGTTTAGACCACTTCCGGATGAATTTGGAAGTTTCTTGATGATTAAGGTCGAATTTGAGAAAGTCCAGAATAATTTTTGGTTTGTCTGATTTTAACTTTTTTTTGAGTTTGATTAAGTATTTGAGATTTTTGATAACTTTTTGATATGGAAGGCCAATGCGGATTTTTTGGTAGGTTGTTTGAGTGGCGGCATCGAGACTGATATAAAATTCATCTAAACCTGAACTAATTATTTTTTGGGATAAAGATTGGGTTAGAAGACTACCGTTAGTGTTGGTAGAAATCCTGGTAATATGGTGCTTTTTGGCGTATTTTACTTTCCAAATAAAATCTTTGTCGATTAGGGGTTCGCCGAAATTATGAAGATTAATATAATTAATATTAAGTTTTTCGGCCTGATTAATAATTTTTTGGTAAAGTTGGCGGTTCATAGTCCCCTTTTGGCGTTTCATATTGGGATAAGGACACATAAAACATTGTCCGTTGCAAAAGTTGGTGTTTTCAATTCTTAAACTAAAGGGAATTTTTTGATACTGTCTAATGACGGATTTGATTTTTTTTTGAAGTAGGAGTTGGTAGAGTCGATTGTGATGTAAAAATGGTTGGTTCAAAATTAGATTGGCGACATTTTTTAGGCTTTGGTGATAAAGGATAGTATTAATGAGATGTGGTTTTGCCATATTAGATTGATTTTAACCCAGATAGTTGACTATATGGCTATTTTACTAAATAATAGGTCTAGTTTTGAGGTATGAGTTTAAGAAAGAAAAAGAAATTTAGGGTTTTGCTGGTTTATCCAAATCCGCCGATGTTAGGTGTGGTTCCGGGAAATATGGCGTTATTGGCTGCCTGTTTAAAAAAAGCTGGTTTTGAGGTGAAGCTGTTTGACATGTCAATTTACAGGACAGTTAAAAAAACACAGGACGATTTGAGGGCTGATTTGAATCAGGTGAAGAGGACAAATGTTGATGATTTTATTAATTGGAAAGAGGTGGATGTTTATGAGGATTTTAGAAAGGTAGTAGAAAAGTACAAACCTGGTTTAATAGGGATAACAGTGGTAGACGATACTTTGTCAATGGCAATAAAATTGTTGGAAAAAGTTAAAGATAAGAAGATGCCTAAAATAGTTGGTGGTGTGGGGGCAACTTTTAATTATGAAAAAATATTAAGGCATGGTATGGTTGATATGGTTTGTAGAGGTGAAGGTGAAAGGGCTTTGGTGGAGTTGAGTAAGAAGTTAAGTCAGGGTAAGGATTGGAAAAGAATAAAGAATCTTTGTTTTGTTGGTGATAAGGGTGAAATTGTCACAAATCCATTGAGGAAGTTGGTGGATATAAATAAATTGCCGTTTTATGATTTTTCGATTTTTGATAAGACGAGGTTCTACCGACCATTTCATGGTCAAGTGGTTAGAATGGCAATGGTAGACACAGACAGAGGTTGTCCTTATTCGTGTACATATTGTGCAGCGCCCAGTTTGAGGAAAATTTATAGCGAGGCTGGAGTGGGCAAATATTTCCGGGTAAAAAGCGTGGATAAGGTAATGTCGGAAGTTAAGCATTTGGTTAAAAAATATAAGATTAATTTTATATGGTTTAGTTCAGAGACTTTTTTTGCCAGAGATAATAAAGAGCTGGAGGAATTTGCCGAGAGATACAAAAAAGAAGTTGGATTGCCATTTTGGTGTCAAACAAGATTAGATACTTTTACGGATTTTAGGACGAAATTGTTGGCAGAAATGGGTTGTAAAGCAGTTTCGGTGGGTTTGGAACATGGAAGTGAAAAGTTCAGACGGGAAATTCTAAAGAAGTTTATTTCGAATCAGAGTATTTTAACTTCGTTTAAAATGCTTCATAAATATAATATTCCAGCGACAGTGAATAATATTGTCGGTTTTCCTGATGAAACCAGAGATTTAGTATTTGAGACAGTTAAGACCAATAGGATGATGGATAAGTATGTAGTCTCAGGGAGTACTTTGAATACTTTTATTTTTACTCCGTATTCGGGAACGCCACTAAGGGATGAGTGTGTAAAGAAAGGTTACATTGATGAAAAGTCGGAGGATAATACTAATATGTATGCCGTATCGGTAGTAAAGATGTCAAGTATGTCTAAGGAGGAGATTGAGGGTTTACAAAAAACAATGCCTTTTTATATAAAATTACCCAAAAAATATTTTCCGATGATTAAATTGGCTGAAGGAACTGATGATAAGGCTAAGGAAATGTTTAAGGAGATGAGTGAAATTTTGGTTAGTTTGAATAAATAAGTTAGTGATATACTTGGGCATATATGCTGAAACCGAGGATAGAAATTGTCTTGGATGAAGTAAGTAAAGTTTTAGCAGAGGTGAGTGAGGATGAGGTGGGTTTTTTGGTTGAGGAACTAATTAAAAGTAAGAAAATTGTGGTTATTGGAGCCGGAAGAGTGGGTTTGGCAGCAAAAGCTTTTGCCATGAGATTGATGCATTTAGGTAAAGAGGCTTATACATTAAATGATTGCAATTTACCGTCGATTGGGCCAAATGATTTTTTGTTGGTTTGTTCCGGTTCAGGGGAAACACAGACAATTTATGATTTGGTGTCGATAGCCAAGTCAAGAGGAGTGAAAATAGGGTTAATAACCGGAAATAAAGATTCGAGAATGGGTAAAATATCAGATTTGATAGTCCAGATTAAGGCACCATCTAAATTGTCTGACGGATTGGGGGTCAATTCGATTCAGCCAATGACGACATTGAACGAGCAATGTTTGTGGTTATTTTTTGATGCCTTAGTTTTAGAATTAATGGAAAGAATGCAGGTTAGTAATGAACAAATGAAATTAAGACATTCGATTTTGGAATAATATGACAAAAACTTCGGCATCGATTATCTGTAGTGATTTTTTGGATTTAAAAAAAGATATTGAATTGCTGGAGAAAGGCGGGATAGATTTAATTCATATTGATATAATGGACGGTCACTTTGTGCCAAGATTGGGGATTTTCCCTGAAATAATAACATCGATAAAATCTATAACGGATGTTCCGTTAGATGTTCATTTGATGGTGGAGAGACCGTTGGATTGGTTGCCAATTTTATTTAAAATTAGGCCGGAATATATTTCGGTACATACCGAATCTACAAAACATCTGGACTATGTGATCAGGACAATTAAGGAGAACAAGATAAAAGCCGGGGTGGTGATAAATCCGGCGACATCAATTAGGGTTATAGATTATCTGGTCGATGATTTGGATATGGTGGCCTTAATGGCAATAAATCCTGGAATTGTGGGTCATAAATTGATTCCATTGATGATGGAAAAAATTAAAAGATTAGCTAAATACAGAGAAAAACATAAAGGTCATTTTTTGATTGAGGTTGATGGCGGGGTAACTTTTGAAAGTGGTCTAAAAATGGTGGAGGCCGGAGCTGATATTTTGGTTTGTGGTTCCTCAACGATTTTTCATCAGGACAAACCGTTAGATATTAAGATTAAGGAACTTAAAAAGGTTTTAGAAAAATGAGTGATTATAAAGTTTTAATAACTACAGCAGGAGTTGGTTTAAGGTTGGGTGAAGCAACTAAATATACTAATAAATGTTTGATGAGGGTAGGTGATAAACCGGTATTGTCTCACATTATAGAAGCTTATCCGGAAGATGTAGAAATGGTGATTTCAGTGGGTTATTTTGCTGATCATGTAAAAGAATTTGTAAAATTAGCTTATCCAAAAAGAAAAATAGAATTTGTGGAGGTAAGTAATTATGAAGGTGAAGGCAGCAGTATGGGATATTCAATGTTGTTGGCCA
>ENA-UOWO01001406-UOWO01001406.1-activated-sludge-metagenome-genome-assembly--contig:-NODE-1406-length-32010-cov-6.189736_pt1 | contig 32010 bp, 28 predicted proteins | sample MGYA00238148_ERZ761564 | MGnify/ENA primary metagenome ERZ761564 (study PRJEB28885, sample SAMN05720194) | activated sludge metagenome | isolation source: Anaerobic digester | place: USA...
AACACTATTATGTGAAAAAAATAAAATTGATTTTCCCCCCCTTCTTCATCTTCTGAAAGCCGAGTTTTATTTTATCCGAAGTGACTTTAATACCTCCGAGCAGGAGGCAAGGAAATGTATTGAAAAAGCAGAGAATTCGAAAGATCATCTTTCTCAGGCAAAAGGCCTCATTTTCCTGGGAAATTATTATCACCGTACCGGGTCTTTTTCAGTAAGTATTGATAATTATGAAAAGTGCATAACACTGGCAGGAGAGGAGCGGCTTAAAGGAATAATTCCGTCCTGTTATCTGGGGATGGCAAGGGTTATGAGAACAATCGGCGATCTGCGCGGAGAGAGTGAAAACTACCGTTTACTGGCTGAAACTGCACTTCAGGAAAATGCAGAAAAATATGTTCTGGAAGCCTGGCTGAGCAACGGAGGCCTGTACCTTGAAAAGATGAGGAATTTTAACAAAGCCGACTCCCTTCTGAAAAAATGCCTTAATCTGTCACTCGAGAAAAAGGACAGCTCCTATACTGCATTTTCTTCAGCCCAGATAGGATGGAACTTTTATATGGACAAGATGTTTGATTCTTCAATATACTATTACGAGAGATCGTTAAAATACAGTATTCCATCAAAACGGCATTCCATATCTTCCAATTCCCTGGGAAACCTGGGTACAATCAACCGGGATCTGGGAAATAATAATAAAGCTCTGAGTTACTACAGGAAAGCAATTGAGCAAGCCGAAATGGTCAATGACTGGTACAACCTGCAGTGGATATATATGGATATGAGCAATATGTACCTGAGCAGTGGAGATACTTCAAATGCTTATGTAAATTATGTATTGTTCAAGAAATACAGCGATGAGTGGATCAAGTCTGAAACTGCAAAAGGTATAACTGAAGCAAGGATCAAGTATGAGGTGGATTCTCATAGCAAGGAAGTTGCCCTGCTTTCACTGGGACAAGCCTTCATACTGTTTATACAGATCTGAAAAATGAACTGGGCGAACCTGATGGTATAAGTATAATTAATGAAAAGAAGCCCGATCTTGTTTTCCTGGATGTCGAAATGCCAAATGGCACCGGGTTTGACCTTCTTGCGAATTTCCCCGAAAAGAATTTCGATGTGGTTTTTATTACGGCTTTCAATCATTATGCAATTAAAGCAATAAAGTTCAGCGCCGTCGATTATATCCTCAAGCCGATTAACATTATGGAATTCATTGAATCGGCGAGAAAGGTCGTAGACAAGCGTTCGGAAAGCAGGAACCAGAGTAATGATAATCTGAAAGCACTTATGGAGAATCTGAGGACAGGTTCGCCTTCACGACTGGCTATACCGACAGCTGACGGGATGGAATATCTGAATCCTAAAGAGATCCTCCGGATTGAAGCCGACAGGAGTTATTCCTGGTTTTATCTTACAGGGAACAGGAAGATACTTGTCTCGAAGCATCTGAAAGAATTCCAGGATATTCTTGACGAACGATATTTCTTCCGCCCGCATAATTCCATCCTTATAAACATGAAATATGTTAAAAAATATGTCAGGAAGGAAGGCGGATATATTGAAATGCTGGATGGTGCACAGATACCTGTTTCCAGGAACAGGAAGGATCTCTTCCTCGCACATATGTCAAGATTTAAAGGTTGATTCTGCCGGTAAGGCAAAAAAGGTTGATTAAATAATCGCTTTCGGAATGAAAAAGGGGCCTGGAACGGCCCCTTTTAATTCAAAACCTGAAACGTTGGCTGAACAGCCTGAAGAAAAGCTTACTTTTTTTCAGCGATCATACTTTCATCTGTGTTAAGAAGGAAGGGGAAAAATGCAGCTATTGTGCGGGTTGCTTCCAGTTCAGGCATCTGTCCGGGGCCAAGAACCTTCTGGTGAAAATATTCAACCCTGTTAAGACCTTCATCTTCAGTCCTGTAACCTTCTTTCTCGAGGGATTTGTCAAGCCTTTCCACTCCGAAATAGTGAGGATTGCATACATACTGAACCGAAAGTTTGTCAGATAAAACGACATACTTTCTGCAGTTCTTTTCCTTGCAGACAATCACGGTTACTTCCATCGGACTGTTCTCATAACTGATGATATAGGCCTTACAATCTTCTCCTTTCATCTGGATGGGATTGTCTGTGGTCTGAACCTTGTAGTCTCCCAGTGCTGAATAAGTCTTTCCTTCAGCTGCTACCTTCTTTCCAAAAGAAACAGCGGTGACCGCTAAAAAAAGCATTAAGAATAAAATCATTCTTTTCATGGCTTAAAAGATTAATGTTGGTTTAATTTTTTTTACTGTCTGTTTGTCCAAGTTCTTTTCAAATTGTGAAGACTTATTTTTTAATCTTCACATCGAAAGTATAAGATATAACAATACAGGAAAAGCCCAATTCAACCGTTTGCGGGTTTGAGTTAACGGATAGCAGTATATCTGCAAATATTTAACCGGGATAATAATGAGCAGCGGCTCTTATTCGGTTATTAAAAAACCTTGATGCCGGACTATAATAGACGCCTGAAGCCTCACGCCTCGCGCCTCACGCCTCGCGCCTGACGCCTCACGCCTGACGCCTCACGCCTCACACCTCGCACCAGACGCCGGCTTATTATTGGCTGATAGTTCCGGATATGACCGGGGCGCTCTGTTCCTCTGAAGTAATTCCTGACGGGAGTTCGGTTATTTTTATATTACGGAAATGGATTTCCGCACCTTCCGATTCGAGACAGATATATCCTTTTTTCTGGGTTGACTGGCTGATGCCGTTAACAAATTTGCCGTTGACCGAGAGTTTTATTACACCGTCGACACAGATCACATCGTAGTAATTCCATTCTCCTCTTCCCTTACATCTGTTCTCTATTGATTTGCTTCTGGTTCCTCTCGGATTATCAGGTATCGTCTTTACACCCCCAACGCCAAAGAGCTCACCATGTACATATGCAACCGGTGGTACGACACCGTCCTTTGTATTAATTTTTACCCAGTCAAGTTCGAGCATCTGGACCTCGACGCCGTTCGGCAGACGGGATTTTTCAGCCGGATTCGCATCTGACCATACAAAAACACCTGAGTTACCCCCCGCTTCCATATGCATCCATTCAATATGCAGAATGAAATTCTCATATTGTTTCTCCGACCGCATAACACCAATCGGTATGCCTGTACAAACGAGAAGGTCCTTTTTCTTTGACCAGGTATCTTCAGCAGTATTGACATTGATCCATTTCAGAGGAAAACTCTTTGCGGATGTGGGAGGAGTAACATTCTTAAGAGGCACCGTTTTCCCGAAGGTAATTGGGACCTGCTGCGACCAGCTGCTAATACTGACTGAAAACAGTAGAATATATGCTGTCAGAAAATAAGGTAAATAGTTCATAGCCTGAACAATTATATTTTAAAGGAATATATTTATAAAATCAGCAGCTGAGACCTGTTTATTGTTTTTAATGGTTCTTCTGCCATCGGAGAATTTTGTCACAGCACAATCTTTATATACAGTGCAATCCCCATTACTGTCGGGAGTATAGCCTTTGCAGACACGAAGAACATCAGGAGATATTTCGTCTATGAGAACGATTTTCCCGTCACCGTACTTTAGTCTGCCCAGTTCAAACTTGCCATCTATGACATGAAGACCTTTTGATTCAAATTCCAGCGTAACTATCTCTGCGATGCTTTTTACAAGCTCAACGCTGTAAGAGATCTCATCCTTATTCATGGCCCCGGTTTCTTCAAGCGCTTCAAGTGTGATCAGAATATCGCTGTCACCTTTTGTCCAGGCTTCAACAACTTTATGAATGTTCCTGCATGGCTTTACAAAGGGATATCTTCTCCAGAAACTTCCTGTTGCATTGTTTCTCCAGGTGAATTCAAGATTTACCAGAGGTGCGGACCCCTGGAATTCCGGCGCTCCGGCCGGCATGCTCAGAGGTATTGCAGGTTCGACAACCATTTCGTTGTCGCTGATCGTATCTATATAATGTGTAGCTATTCCCTTTGCTTTCATAAGCCTGAAGAAATGTGTGGCAAACCTGCAGGCTATTGCGCCTTTCCCCGGTATGCTGCCGACTACTGTATCATAACCAGGATCAAATACGGGTTTCCCGTTTTCAATATATCCTGTTGCTTTGTCTGTGAATACAAACCGGTATTTGCCTGTACAAGATCCTTCTGTTATATTGAACACATCTTTGGACTTTCCCCGGTATACAAGATTCTTTTCTTCCATAGCTTCATTTTTAAGATTAGTGAAGTAAATATACTATTTCGGATCATTTCTGCAAATCGATTGCCAGACTTCAACCTGCCCTTAAGCGTATATGAGGTTTGGGGATACTTACAGGCTCAGCTTTCGGCAAGGAAAAGCAAATCCTGCAGCTGTTCCGATTAGTGAAATGAACGATTCCTTCAGCGGACTAATAATAAATTTCCTTATCCGGGATCATTTTAAATTATTTCAAACAATGATAAAGGTTTTGAATGAAAAACACTATTTTGTGATCTCAAAGGCACAAAGAAGGCATTAATATTACTCAGGAGAGGTTGTCTTTTACGGAAATGCCGTTGGAATACGCTGTTGTCATAAAAGTAAACTCTTTACCCTGAGTCCTGTGCCTTAATACTTCTTATTTGAGCTGGTGCCCGCATTAATGCCGTGTGTTTCAAGTATTTTAGGACGATTCTGTAAATTTCTGACAAAGACCTGAATAGAAATTGTGGTTATTGTAATTTAATTATTTAACTGAAATGTTCTTTACCTTTGAATAATAAAGTATGAACAAGCATTTCCCGGCAACCGGGAGAGCCTGTTCACAGCATATTCGATTTTGAAAATCCCTATGACGGGCAAACTTTAATGTTCCTTATTACTCTTACCGGGGAACAGGATGCGGTTTCTCCTGTCGACGGTATAACAATTGAAATCAATAATTACAGTACGTTGGATATTCCTGTAAAAATGCAACCTGGCCAGGTATTGAAGCTTGACGGGAAAGGAAATCTTCAGCTTTTCGATAAGAACTGGAAGCTGATCGAAACACTTGATCCCGGGAAAATTCCTCTTCTGGACAAGGGTAAAAACAGGATCGTGGTCGATGCCGGATTCACAACAGAGGGTTCTTCAAAGCTTAAAATCGAAGTAAAGACAATCGGGAAAGCTGAATCAATAACAATAAAATGAAAGTAATACTTCATTTTTACATTTTATTTACTAAATTTTAACCAAAGAATTTAATCAATGAAAGAACGGGCATTTTTAATCCAGTTATTGTTATTGTTATTGTTATTGTTATTTTGCGAGGCAAACGCACAAAGTCAGTTCATATTCCGCGAAGGTCTTGCTGTCGGGAACTGTCACCAGTATGGGCGGCAGGCAGTATATACCGACCAGTTTGCCTTCCGATATTTTTCACCGGGTTACAAAACTCCAAAAGCGGGACAGGTTCTTTTCACAAACAGCAGCGGACAGGACATGACCTGGCAGGAAATTAAAGCTGATACCTCGGGAAAATTTACCGGCCGTAATGCATCCAACGGCTATATATACCTGACTTATAATTCGGCAAAGGAGCAGGGTGGTATAATCAACATGACAGGGAATGCAATGTTCTGGCTTAACGGTGAACCACATGCCGGGGATCCTTATGAACAAGGCTATCTAAACATACCTGTAAGGTTGAAGAAAGGACTGAACGAGATATATGTCAGGACCTCTTTTATGATGGGACAGGGCGTAAAGGCCAGGATCATCTTCCCGGAGTCGCCTGTTACAATAAGTACTGAAGACCCTACATTACCCATAATTGTGCCAGGTCATAATAATGTTTCGCTGCTGGGTGGTGTTGTCATAATTAATACAACATCACGTCAGTTAAGTGGCCTTAAGATCCGATCGAATCTGAAAGGAAATGAGATAGTGACTGATATACCATCCATTACACCTTACAGCAGCAGGAAGGTGCCATTCAGATTCAATGGATCAGCAATTACCGGGAAGGCAACTACGGATTGTGAACTTGTTCTTCTGAGAGGAAACAAAACAATCACAAGGTCAGTTATAAAAGTTGAATCAGTTAATGAGGGAGAACCTTACACTTGCACATTTATCAGCGATATCGACGGAAGTGTCCAGTATTATGCCGTTAACCCGCGGAGCAAAAAGGATAACGATCCGCCGGCCTTGTTTCTGTCGGTTCACGGTGCAGGTGTAGAGGCTATAGGTCAGGCGAGAGCCTATAAGCCGAAAGACTGGGGTGTCCTCATTGCCCCTACCAACAGGCGTCCCCGCGGATTTAACTGGGAGGACTGGGGAAGGATTGATGCACTGGAGGTACTGGACCACGCAACTAAAAAATTCACTCCCGATCCTGCCAGGATATATCTTACCGGCCACTCAATGGGGGGTCATGGTACATGGTATCTGGGTGCAACCTATCCCGGTAAATGGGCAGCTATTGCACCGTGCGCAGGTTATCCTACACTTATGGCTTACGGATCTGCCGATGGAAGAATATCAGAACCCGGTGATAATATTGTTGAGAAGAACCTGTACCGGGCAAGTAACGGGAGTAATGTCATTGAACTTGCAGGAAATTATGGAGCTGCAGGTGTATATGTCTTTCATGGCGATGATGACAGGACCGTTTCTGTAGAGTATGCCAGACAGATGCGACAGGTACTCGGGAAATTCCACAGCGATTTCAGCTATTATGAATATCCCGGAGGAAGCCACTGGTGGAGTAGCGAAAGTGTCGACTGGTTGCCTTTGTTTGAATACTTCCGGTGGCATAAGATCATTCCGGACAGTTCCGTGAACAGGATCGATTTCACCACTGCCAATCCTGCAGTCTCTTCACAATACCGCTGGACTACTGTTCTGCAGCAAAAGGAATCCCTTAAATACAGTCGTCTTAAAGTGAACCGTGATAAAGTAAATGGTGTTTTGTCGGGGGAAACAGAGAACATTTCTGTACTAAAACTGCAGGTCACAGACTTAAGAGGTGATTCTATTACCGTTAAACTTGACGGTGATATTCTGAAATTAAGGAAACCGGATTCAGGTTTTCTCATACTATCAGCAGCTGATCATTGGGTAGCTGGAAATGAACCCGATCAGTGGCAGAAAAATAACGTCCGTAACGGAACGATCAAAGAAGCATTCAATAACAGGATGGTTTTTATTTACGGGACCGCAGGGACAAAGGAGGAGAATGGATGGTCAATAGCAAAAGCAAGATACGATGCTGAGATGTGGTATTACCGGGGAAACGGTTCAGTAGATGTTTTAGCTGATAAAGATTTCAATCCTGCAGATTATCCTGACAGAGGTATTATAATATATGGAAATGCCACTACCAACAGTTCCTGGATGAAGCTTCTGGCTGAATGTCCTGTGCAGGTCAGCAGAGGCAGCGTAAGTTTGGGTAAGGATCAGATAAAGGGCGATAACTTTGGTGCTTATTTAGTCTACCCGAGAAAAGGGAGTTCGGTTGCCTCTGTCACTGCTATTTCAGGGACAGGCTTGCCGGGAATGCACGCGGCTGATGCAAACCAGTATTTTACAGGTGGAAGCGGTTTCCCCGATTTTATTATCTTTTCTTCGGATATGATGAAAAATGGAATTTCAGGAATTAATTATGCAGGATTCTATAATAATAACTGGAAACTTGAAGATTAACAGCTGAATGAAGAATTCAGGTGAGCAGCCTTATTGAGGTTATCCTGTTGTTCTTTTGCAGGGATTTTCCATTCTATATGCAGCTGGCAGTCGCCAAAATTTCTTTTGGTGATTATATCGCCGCTTCCGGGTACTGCCGTGAATTTTCCGGACGTCACTTCCCATGTAGCCGGGTTCTCATCTCCTTTTATACTTTTCCACTGATCCAGGTTGTTTTTGCTGAAAAGAACAACTGCGTCTGAAGGAGCTGTCCCTTTCATCCCCGGTGTCACGATAACCGGTTTGTCTGACCAGTCCTCAAAATTGTTTTTTTGCTTCTCCTGAGCATATACTGTAATTGCAATACAAAAAAAAGAAACAATAGCGTAAATAATTCTTTTTTCCATTACCGGGGATATTTATATTTCAAATATAGTGTATGGATATACTTTATACCAATATATATAAAGAAATTAGTCCGGGAATTTATATCTTTCATGGTATTAAATGAACAGGGAATGAAACGTATCTTAATTCTTTTACTTGCAGCTTTTTTGCTGGCTTTTATTTACAGCTGCAATCAGGTTACTAATGAGGAAATCAAAGTTGCTGATACTTCATACCCCTTAATTCCCCAACCTGTTCAGATCAGCTATTCTCCGGGCCATTTCACGATAACAGAAAAGACCGGGATATTTTGTCCTTCATTTCTTGTAGAAACAGCATCATTGGCAGCAGAACAGCTTGGAATCAGCAAGCCTGTAAATACCGGAAGGAAAAGAAATGGCATATTCCTGTCAATCGACACTTCACTGCACCGGGAAGAATATAACCTGATGGTGCACAGAAGGAAGATCGAAATCACAGGTGGATCGGGTAATGGTGTTTATTATGCGATTCAGACCTTACGTCAGCTTACAGGAACTGAGGCCCTTTCGTCAGAGGTACCGTGTGTTTCAGTAAGTGATTTTCCCAGGTTCAGCTGGCGAGGTCTTATGTTAGACTGTTCGCGGACTTATCAGTCGCCTGAATATATTAAGAAAACAATTGACAGGATCTCTTATTATAAGATGAATGTACTCCATCTTCATCTTACCGATGACCAGGGATGGCGTATAGAAATAAAGTCTCATCCGGAATTAACGAAGAAGGGAGCAAAATTCCATCCTGAATACAATGAACCGGAAAGCCACCAGGGATTTTATTCTCAGGATGAGATGAAAGATATTATCCGGTACGCGGGATCCAAAGGAGTAACTATTGTCCCGGAGATTGAAATGCCCGGTCACAGCACTGCTATTCTTGTCTGTTATCCTGAGCTTTCCTGCACAGGAAAAATAGCTGACAAAGTATTTCCGTTCTTTAAAGGTCCGGGTGTTACACCTGATATCCTGTGTGCCGGCAATGAGGAAACATTTGCCCTGATACAGGATGTCATTGATGAGATAGTTGAGGTTTTCCCTTCTGAGTTCATACATATCGGTGGTGATGAAGCTCCTAAAGTCCGGTGGGAGAAATGTCCGAAGTGTCAGAAGCGGATAAGGGATGAAGGATTAAGTGACGAAAAAGAGTTCCAGAGTTACTTTATAAGCCGTGTTGAAAAGTATATCAATTCCAGGGGACGCAGGCTCATCGGATGGAGTGAGATAATTGAAGGGGGACTGGCACCGAATGCAGCCGTTATGGACTGGATAGGAGGAGCAAAGGAAGCAACTGAAAAAGGGCAGGATGTGGTAATGTCACCAACCAGCCATTGCTATTTTGATTATCCCTACACATCTATCAACTCTGAGCGTGCTTACAGTTTTGATCCTGTCAAAGATCTTTCAGAGGAACAGTCCGGACATATTCTCGGTCTTCAGGCTAACTTCTGGTCACATATTGACCGGGAGCCGGAACTGGTCGATAAACAGCTTTTCCCAAGGCTTCTTTCAATTGCTGAACGGGGATGGTCACATTCAAATGTTACTGACTGGGACTCTTTCAGGAAACGTTTGGAAAAACATCTTTATATATTGCAGCAAATGGGAATAAATTATTATAAAGATGATATCTGAAACTATTTTAACCGGACCAGGTGATTGCCTCGAAGTCAGTGTTAAAGGTATCATGATAAATCCGGACAAGTTGTGTGGCCAATAAAATTAAATTATCAGAACATGAAAAAAACATTTATTACATTCTTCGGTTTTCTTCTGATGTTACATCCCGCAATATCTGCTGACTGGCCTGTCCTGAAAAAGTATGATCAGGAGCATACATATAAGATTGCCATGCCTGTCGGAGGTATTGGTACCGGATCAATATCCCTCGGAGGGAGGGGAAAACTTCAGGACTGGGAGATAATGAATAATCCGGCCAAAGGATTCAATCCCGGAACGTCATTTTTCGCATTGTACACAGATCTGGGTGACAGGAAGGATGTGAGGCTGCTTGAAGGTCCGGTTCCCTTTTATATGTATGAGGGATCATCGGGTGCAATTGCGCCAAATCATGGTTTCCCGAGGTTCAGTGAGGTCTCTTTCGAGGCTGCTTACCCCTTCGGACAGGTTAATCTCTCCACACCTCAGCTGCCTGTGACTGTAAAAATGAAGGCATTCAATCCCCTGATACCCGGTGATGTCGATAACAGCAGCATCCCAATTGCAATAATTGACTTTGAGCTGACTAATACCTCGGGGAAAGATATTCCTTTCAGCATTTGCGCAGCCCTCTCCAATTTTATCGGTGAAGGATCAGGTCCCGGTTCCGGAGGTAAGAACAGGAATATTTTCAGGAAAGAAAAGGAGTTCGACGGAATTTATTTCACCTCCGAAAATGGGAATCAGATAATTGACCAGTGGGGAGAGATGGCTCTTGTTTCTCTTTCCGGAGGAGATCATACATACAGGACAGAGTGGAAGCAGATTGGCTGGGGAGCTTCACTGCTGGATTTTCATGATGATTTTCTGGAAGACGGAAAGCTTGGATACAGGATTGATACAATATCAAAGAATCCTGTCGGATCACTGGCTGTCAGTAACATTTTACCGGCAGGAGGAAAGAAAAGTGTACGTTTCCTGATTACCTGGTATTTCCCGAACAGGACAGCATGGTCAACAGTTTCTCTGAAAAACTATTATTCAACAAAATATACCGGGGCCTGGGATGTTCTGATTCAGACGGTACCCCGGCTGGCTTTCCTTGAAGAAAAAAGTCTGGAGTTTGTGAACGCCCTCTGCAGCAGTGATCTGCCTGATGTTGTCAAGGAATCGGCTCTTTTCAACATAAGTACCCTGAAAACACAGACCTGCTTCAGACTCTCGGATGGCAATTTCTTTGCATGGGAAGGGTGTAATGATAAGTCAGGCTGCTGTTTCGGCTCATGCACACATGTATGGAATTATGAAACGGCAATTGCCTTTCTCTTTGGTGATCTTGCCAGAAATATGAGGAACATAGAGTTCGGTATGTCGACAAATAATGACGGATTGATGACCTTCAGGGTGAGCCTGCCTGTTGAAAATATAACAAAATTCGGAAAGGTGGCTGCCGACGGACAGATGGGCTGCATACTTAAAATGTACAGGGAATGGCAGCTTTCCGGCGATGACGGATTCCTGAAAAATCTTTATCCGAATGTGAAAAAAGCTCTCAGCTATGCCTGGATCAAAGGAGGCTGGGATGGTGATCAGGACGGCGTAATGGAGGGAGTCCAGCATAATACTATGGATGTCGAGTATTATGGTCCTAATCCGCAGATGACGATCTGGTACCTTGGAGCTCTGAGAGCGATGGAAGAGATGGCAATTCATATGAAAGACAAGGAGATGGCCGGTAAATGCAGGAAACTTTTCTTAAGTGGCAGCAAATGGACAGATGAGAACCTTTTCAATGGGGAATATTATATACATAAGATCATTGTACCGGATAAGGAAAGTATCCCGAAAGAACAGCTCGTGGGAATGGGTTCTGCAGATTACGGTAATCCCGATTACCAGCTCGGTGAGGGATGCCTTGTTGATCAGCTGGTTGGACAGTACATGGCTCATGTCTGCGATCTCGGTTATCTTGTGAAAAAGGAGAATGTTGAAAAAACCCTTCGGAGCATAATGAAATACAACTACAGGGAAAATCTTTCAGATCATTTCAATTGCATGAGGAGCTTTGCCCTCGATAATGAATCAGCTCTTCTCATGGCTGCATATCCCGGAACGAGACCGGCCAATCCCTTTCCATATTTCACGGAGGTGATGACCGGATTTGAATATGCAGCTGCAATCGGGATGCTTTACGAAGGACAAACTGGAGAAGGATTGAAATGCATAACAAATATCCGGAATCGTTATGATGGCCGCAAGCGTAGCCCTTTCGATGAAGCCGAATGCGGTCACCACTATGGAAGAGCCATGGCCAGCTGGTCGGAAATTCCTGCTCTTTCTGGATTCCATTACTCAGGTGTGACCGGTGAACTAAAATTTACTGATAAACCGGGAAAATACTTCTGGTCTGACGGTTATGCCTGGGGAACAGCTGAAATTGCAAATAGCGGAACTTACATCTCTCTGAAAATGAAAGTACTGTATGGTGATATCAAAATCTCAAACCTGGTTATCGAAGGCTGTAATCCTCTGAAAATAAAGAAAACCACAGTTATTCCTGAAGGATCAGAGGAAACCTTCGCAATTAAGAAAAGAATGTCATAAATCAGGATATGAGAAAAATAGTTTTCTACCTGATCATTTTGAAAACAAAAAATAAAATATCAGGATGAACAGGGTCCTTCTTACATGTACTGTTGCTGCAGCCCTGGGTGGTCTGCTTTTCGGATACGATACAGTGATAATCGACGGAGCAATGCTTGATCTGATAAAACATTTTCAGCTGACTCCTGCCGCACAGGGCTGAACAGTGAGTTCTGCTCTTGCAGGCTTTCTGTTGTCACATTACTGGGATTCTTTTTTGTTAAAAGATATCTCATTGAAACCAGAGGGAAAACACTGGAACAGATAGAGAAAGAAGTTCTTTATTGAGATGCAATGACTCCGCGTGAACAGCTACTGACTATCCTCAGGGGAGGCAAGCATGACAGGGTTCCCTGGTATGGCGACCTGGATTTATGAGTAAATTCCTGAAATTCTAAAAAGGGAAAAAAATGAACGGACATCAAAGAATAACAGCAGTCCTGAATGGAGAGAAGCCCGACAGGGTACCTGTTATGCTTCATAATTTTCTGATGGCAGCTAAAGAATATGGTGTTACAATGGAACAGTACCGCAACAGCCCGCAGGTAATTGCCGATACTTTTAAATCATCTGTTGAGAAATACAGGTATGACGGCATCCTGGTTGATATTGATACTGTTACCCTGGCAGGCGCTGCCGGTGTCAAAGTTGATTTTCCGGTAAATGAGGCTGCACGTCCTCTGGGAGCTAATATTCATGACCTTGGATCTGTTTTTGATCTTAAACCGGTGAATATTGCTGATTACAAGTATGTTGGCATTTGGCTTGAAGCTGTCAGACTGCTCAGGGAATATTATAAGGATGAGATTTTTATCAGGGGCAACTGCGATCAGGCTCCGTTCTCACTTGCCAGCATGATGCGGGGCACCCAGAACTGGATGCTCGACCTGATGACAGGTACTGATGAGCAACTGACCTGTCTTCTGGAATACTGTACTGATATTACATCACAGTTCATCAGACTGATGGCACAGACCGGATATCAGTGTCATACCTTCGGCCTGCATTTTTACCTGCCTGTCCACGGGACTGCAATATATAGCACTGATAGTTATACATTCAGGTCGGGACTGGGAGCCACTGCTGTGCTGAACTGGGAAGTTACCGGCAGAAATTCGGAACCGGTTTCAGCCATTCAGAAGCGGATCAGTGATTTTAAACAAATGCGGCCGTATTATTATGCTGACTATTATCCTCTGACACAACCTGTAAATAATACACGCGATGATGTATGGCTGGCTTATCAGCTGAACCGGCCTGACAGGAAAGATGGAATAATTCTGGCCTTCCGTCGCAGCGGAAACAATGAAGAGACCATCCATGTTAAATTATCCGGTCTTGAATCCGCTTCCGTGTATGAGATCAGTTTTGAGGATTACGGGATCGTTGTTAATAAGTCCGGACGCGAACTGATGGAAGATCTTGAAATAACCATTCCGTCAAAGCCGGCATCTCTTATGATAAGCTATAAAGCGCTGTAGCTGCCAGGGAAAATAGTAATAAGCTAAATGATCAACGTATTAAAAAACGTATTAAAAGACGTATTAAAAAACGTATTAAAAGACGTATTAAAAGACGTATTATCCAGCCTGGTTCACTTCAGGGTGATCTTTAAAACGCCGTTGGCTCCTTTTGATCCGTATTCCGTAGCCCTGACATCATCAATGAATTCAATTGATCTGACATACTGGGGGGAAATATATGAAATGTCGGAAGTGATCTTATTATCGACAACATAAAGTACCTGCGGAGAAGCATCGAATGAACGGACTTTTAAGTTTACAACGGAAGTCCCCTTCACCCTGACATTATAGATCTCATTGCTGATAAGGTCAAAAATGGTCTTGTATAAAGAATAGTCCTTCTCCTCAACCGGTATTTCGCCATTTAAAGCTTTACGCAGTACATCCTCAGGAATATGTCCTTCTCTCACTGCCTTCTGAATGTTGGCTTCCTTATTTATAAAGACCATATCGATTTTGAGTATCTTATCATCTCCTGATTTTACCTTTTTATTGTAAAATCCTGTAGCAGAGACTGTGATCTGATCTTTTTCAGCGGTCTTTATGGCAAAGTTTCCGTCGGTGGAAGTAAAAACCGTTTCTCCGGATTTTTCAGCAGTTACCTTCACATTGTTAAGAGGAATGGTTTTGAAGGTGGTCACAATTCCATTTATCGTTCTTTCGTCCTGGGCATATATCTCAGGAGAGAACGTCCGCAACATCAGAAAGACTGTAATAACTATTCCAATCCTTATCATCTTATACAATGTATTAATAAAATTCAAATTAATTAACCACAAAGAACACAAAGGTTTGCACAAAGGATATACAAAGTAAATGAATAACTGACATCATGCGTCACCTAAAATAAAAGTGTTACTTTTCTCTCCCTCTTTTCAGTATAAAATTACGAATTACTTACAATGAAAAAGTCAATAATACAATAGATATTACCACTGAAGCAGGAAAAGAGCATATAAAGGGAAGTGAATTTTAAATTCTTTAGGATGAACAGAATTCTTCTGACATGTACTGTTGCTGCAGCTCTTGGTGGACTGCTGTGCGTATAATATTTTATCTTCTTGTGATTACCATGAGAACCAATCATCAGGCGAGGTTTATAATATCAAAGATCAGAAACTTTGCCGGAGGTTTGATTAAACAATTATATTTACAGAATAATATCAGGAGCGTAGTATAGGATTCTATGATATATCATATCAAGATAAACAATTTTTCAAAGATCTAGATTTCCAGGTATGATAACAACCACTAAGCCAGGTAACAGATATATGTATCTGTGCAGCTTTACGGCTGCATTGGGAGGACTCCTTTTTGGATTTGATACTGCAGTAATTTCAGGGACCATACCATTTATTACTGAATACTTCCATTTATCTGATTCTATGCTTGGATGGGCTGTCAGCTCAGCGATGATAGGGTGCATTATCGGTTCCATGACGGTTGGAAGGCCCGGTGATAAGTTTGGAAGGAAACTTATGCTGAAAATCCTGGCATTATTTTTTATCCTTTCATCAGCCGGCTCGGCTCTTTCCACATCTCTTTCCATGCTTGTGATCTACAGATTTATAGGTGGGCTTGCGATAGGAGGGTCGTCAGTTCTGGCACCATTATATATTTCCGAAATATCGCCTGCAAAAATACGCGGCAGGTTAGTAGGGATAAATCAGCTGGCAATTGTTACGGGTATTCTATGCGCTTTTTTTTCAAATTACATCCTGATAGATACCGGGGCAAATAACTGGAGGTGGATGTTCATGGCAGGCACCGTACCTGCAATAGCTTTTTTTGTACTTCTGTTTTTTATAAGTTCAAGCCCAAGATGGCTTGTCATTGCAGGTAAACCGGAACATGCCAGGAATGTGATCAGGCGGATTAATCCTTATGAAAATGTTGATGTTATGCTAAATGAGATAGAAAACTCAATAAAGAAGGATGTTGTAAAGATGAATATATCCGCTTTGTTCAGAAAGCCTTACCTGCACATTGTTTTGATAGGCATAGGCGTAATGATGTTTGCGGCACTTACAGGCGTCAATACATTGATGTATTATGCTCCGACAATATTTCAGGCTGCAGGTTTTTCGAATGATGCAGCACTTTTCCAGACAATATTCCTGGGCACAACAAACCTTGTCTTTACAATTATCGGCATGTTGCTGATTGACAAGATCGGCAGGAAGGTACTGCTGATGTCCGGAGCTATAGGTATGGCACTATTCCTTGCTCTTATCTTTCTTACTCTGTCATATAGTTTTTTCAACGATTCATATCTTCTTATCTGGATCCTGGGCTATCAGGCTTTCTTTGCAGGAACAATGGGAGTTGTCGTATGGGTTCTTGTATCGGAAATGTTCCCGAATAATATCAGGGCCAGAGCATTGTCAATAGGTTCATTTACTAACTGGGTATTTAATGCTCTGATATCCTATCTTTTCCCGGTTATTTCAGGATATATGGGAAAAATAACCGGAGAGAAGCAGGCAGGGGTTGGCTATGTTTTTGCATTTTATTCACTGGCAACCTTAATAAGTTTCTTCTTTTACAGGAAGTATCTTTTGGAGACAAAAGAAAAATCGCTTGAAGATCTTGAAAAAATAGTACTGAAATATTAATTAAATGAATTCCAAAGAAAGATTCCTGAATTCTCTGAGCAGAAAGAAAACGGACCGGCTTCCGGTCACCACACATCATGTTATGCCGTCATTCCTCAGGAACTATATGAACGGGATCACTGATCAGGAGTTTTTTGATTATTTTGGACTGGATCCTATCAGATGGTTTATAGCATTTAAGCCGGATATGTCAGCAGGTGAATTTTATGATCCCCTTCATAGCGAGATAGGTTTCCTGGAGGCACACAGGATTTGCACTGAAAGCTGGAGGTTTTCATTTGATGAGATAATTGGTCAGGCAAATCCGGCAAAAAGGATGAATATCATCACTCCCAAAAAAACTCTATCAATGGTGCTTCAATCTGATGAGCATACCACATGGCTTTGCGAACATGTGATAAAGGAAAAATCGGATATTGATATTCTTGCCAGTTATATGCCCTCACCCAAGTGCGATATTGATGCAGTTAATAAAGCAGCAGATGAATTCAGCGAAAGGGGTATATTAAGAGGTCATATTCCGACTTTTGACGGATTCGGACAGCCGGGATGCTGGCAGGATGCTGCCTGCATGTATGGGGTTGAAAATCTTATCACAGCCGCTTTGCAGGACCCGGAATGGGTTCATTCATTCCTGAAAATATTAATGGAGCGAAAAAGGACATTTATAAAGTCTCTCAGGGGAGCCAGATATGATATCCTTGAACTTGGGGGAGGTGATGCCTCAACAACAGTTATTTCTCCTGATATCTTTGATGAATTTGTTGCTCCGTACGATTCATCACTGATTGCATCTGCCCATGAAGCTGGCCATAGAATAGTATATCATACATGCGGTGGCATGATGCCGATTCTTGAAAAAATTGAAGAAATGAAGCCTGATGCAATGGAGACATTTACACCCCCTGCAATGGGCGGTGATACAATACTTGAAGAAGCAAAACAGAGAATCGGGGACAGAGTGTGCATGATCGGGGGATTTGATCAGTTCCATTTTTTTACGGGTTGTACTGAAGAAGAGACAAGAATGGAGGTCCGCCGTTGCTTTGGTGCAGCAGGATCCGGAGGCGGGTATATCCTTTCACCCTCCGATCATTTCTTTGAAGCTGATCTGAAGCTGATCAGGGCATTTGCGGATGAGGCCATAAAATGTGTATATTGACTCACATTATCCTGACAACATCCTCAATGATCAACAGATCTGACAGTTCCGGAAAAATATCCAAAGTTTCATGGTTTACAGTAGCAACAATAGGATCATTCTTCGATATGGCTTACGGTTTTAACCGGGGCAGATTCTTTAAGCATGATATGGAGCCTGTTTGAAATTATCTGCCATCTTTAACAATGAGAATATTCCGGTATTTGCCATTAATAAATCATCATAAAATGAAAAAAACACTTATTACAGTCCTTATCCTGGCACAATTGATACTGATGCGGTGTCAGGCTCCAAGTACGAAGGAAGAACGTCTTGAATGGTGGAAGGATGCCAGATTTGGTATGTTCATTCACTGGGGTCCGGTAAGTATAAAAGGCACTGAGATTGGCTGGTCAAGAGGCAGGGAATGGAGTATTGAAGAATATGACAACCTGTATAAACAGTTTAATCCGGTACAATTCAATGCCCATGAATGGGTTCAGACGGCCAAAGCTGCCGGAATGAAATATATTGTTTTCACATCAAAGCATCATGACGGATTTTGTATGTGGAATACAAAATATACCGATTATAATATAATGAATTCACCATTCAAAAGAGATGTGATGAAGGAGCTGTCGGAAGCCTGTAAAAAAGAAGGAATTGCACTTGGATTTTACCATTCAACATGCGACTGGCACAATCCCGATTTTCCTCTGACAAGTCCGGGAGGTACCGTGAAAAGGGAAGTGTCAAATCTCGACAGATATACGGAATACCTCAAAAATCAGTCAGTTGAAATAATTAAAAATTATGGACCACTGCTGGTAATGTGGTATGATGTCCCCCAGCAGTTCGATTCCATAAGAGGGCAGGGTGTCATAGACCATATACGTAAGATCCAATCCAATATACTGGTTAACAACCGGACTGGTGCAAAAGGTGATTTTGACACACCTGAACAGAGAGTCGGCAGCTTTAACAATAAGCGTGCATGGGAAACATGTATGACAATAGGAAGGCAATGGGCATGGAAACCGGATGATGAAGTCAAATCCCTTGAACAGTGTCTTCACAGCCTTATCCGTTCAGCCGGAGGTGACGGAAATCTTCTTTTCAATGTTGGTCCAAGGCCTGATGGCACAATAGAACCACTTCAGGTTGAAAGGCTGAAGGAAATGGGACAATGGCTCGGGAAATACGGTTATGCAATTTATGGTACCCGAGGGGGACCGTTCAAACCTACGGACTGGGGTGTCAGTACCAGGAAAGGTAATAAAGTATATCTGCATATTCTGAGATGGGCAGGAGGTAACTCTGAGATTACGATCCCTGACATCGGAATACCGATAAAAAACGTCGTATTTGCCGGCGGGAAAGTTGCCGGATCTAAAAAGGCTGAAAATAATTACCTGATTGCAATTGATGAGGCGTCAGTGCAGCCAATAAATACAATTCTTGAAATAGAGTATGAAGGTGATGTAATGAATGTTGATCCTGTTGAAGTGAAGCCTCAGTCCGTTTCGTTCATGAAGAGTGTTAACGCATCCTCAAATTTAAAAGCTTCATGGATAAACCATGAATGGGTTGATCTGAAAGCGGTAAATAACGGTGAATGGTCGGGAAGCTTCTGGAAAGCTGCAGAAGATGATAAGCAACCATGGATTGAAATAGATCTGGGGAAAGCCGAAAAGATATCTAAAATATTATTGTACGAAAGCGGAACAAATATAAATTCATTTGAGCTTCAGTACAAAGATGGTACGACCTGGAAAACTTTCCATAAAGGTACCGCAATAGGTGAAAAATGTGAAATCTCAACCGATCCGGTCGAAACTCAGCATATTAGACTGCAGATAACCTCATTTTCAGATGTTCCGGGGATATATGAAATGATGATGTTTAACTGAAATTATGCTGTTGTTTTTCTGAAATATTTTTTTCAGGAAAATTAATCTGTTTTCGGTCTTATTTTAATTTTTAAGCGTAACTATGCATTATGAAAAATGAAATAACCATTCCTGAACATTTTCCTGATGTAAAGGAGGAAAACATTAAGACTGCAACCAGGCGCAGAGAGAATTATGCTATTAAAAGGGACTTGCTTGCGAAGGAAAACAACGAAGCAATTGCCCGGAGAGTGGCAAAAGAAAAAGAAAACCCTTTATAAGCGAAACGGCAGGCTCTCTTTATCTGAAGAAATCCGCGCAGATTGTGATAAATCATGATTCAGTTTAAATCCGACGGGGTGATCCGGCCTCATGCGGGATGCGCTAGCCAACTCCGCCAAAGAAAAATCCGCTATCATACTGATGTACAGGAATTCAGCGGATTCGTCGGGGTGGCCAGACTCGAACTGGCGGCCCCTAGCACCCCATGCTAGTGCGCTAGCCAACTGCGCCACACCCCGCGGTACCCTCCGTAGCCTTGGCGAAGGAGGGAAAAATCGTCCCGCAAAAATAATCAACAATTCCGATTCTGCAAAGTATCTGGTATTTTAGCTGACAAATTCAAAACTTAATTATATCTTAAAAACCTTATCATTTGTGATCAATTCATACTATTAATTCAATAAAAAATGACAAACAGAAGGGATTTTATTAAGAAAAGTGTCCTGGGCACAACGGGATTGACAATAGGCAGTATCGGCCTGATTTCCGGTTCATGTAATTCATCTCCAACTGTTTCAAAAGCCACTCAGAAAGTTCAGAGCAGCCTTCCTCGCCCGGTTATACCTATGACTGAGGAATATCTGGGCCGTAAACCGTTAAATCTTTATGGTGGTTATGAAGATATGATGCAAAAAATGCGATCATACCGGCCTCTTGATCTGAATGCCGTTGAGTTTAAGAAAGCTAATCCCGCTTCAGACTATAAAGAATGGGCCGGACAGGCAAGGGAATGCCTTTCAACAGGTCTGCATTATAATTTACCTCCTGTAAACCTTCAGGCTGAAATCCATGATAAAATTGAAACCGGTTCATTCATCAGGGATAGGATCTTTTTCAAAAAAACTATTATAGGGATTCCTGTCCTGAATATTAATCACAAATGAAGTACCTTTGCCATTTTATTAATTAAAGCCTGTTTATGAAGAAACTCTTATTCCTTGCAATTCCTGTACTGGTTTTATCATGCCGGAATGACAAAACAATAACCACATTACAGGTACCTGGTTTAAACCGTTACTGCCAGATCAATCTGAACGGTGAAAGCATAATTCCAAGCGGAAGAATAGTTAAGCCATATGGAGAATTTATAAGGATCGCACACGATCCTTTCGGACTGGCTCTCTCTCCGGATGGATCAGTAGCCCTTGCAGTTCATGACAATACTTTGAGTCTGATTAAGACATCCGATATGAGTTTTACCGAAGCTCAGGCTCCCTTTGAGGACAAAGGTTCATATATGGGAGCGGCAATAAGCAGCGACAATAAAACAGCTTATTTAAGCGGCGGGGATAACGGTGACATTATCATTCTCGATCTTGTCAGTCTGAAAAACAAAAAACGTGTTTCAATAAACGGAAATTCGGATGGAAAGAATTATAAGGACAGTTTTACCGGTGATATAATTCTTTCAAAGGATGAAAAGAAACTTTATATACTGGATCAGTTCAATTTCCGGATGGTGATATTGGATCTTGAAAAATACAGTGTAATACATTCAATACCTGTTGGGAGATTCCCTCTGGGTATCGATATATCACCGGATGAAAAATTTGCCTATGTCGCCAATACAGGGATCTTTGATTATCCTGTTGCCCCCGGACTGAATGAAAAAAATATAGAAGAAGTGGGACTTGACTTTCCTCCCTATGGCTTTCCGTCAGAGGAAGCTGAAGAAGGAGTCGAAATTGATGGAAGATTCATTCCCGGTCTGGGTAGTCCACATGTTCCGGAAGCGGTTTCAGTCTGGACCATCAGTCTTGACAGTAATAAAGTCATTTCAAAAGAAAAAACCGGCTACCGGATGGGGGCAATGGTAGAGGGAGTTGAAGTAGAAGGAGGTTCAAGCCCTAATTCAGTTGCTGCCGGTGATAAGGTATATGTAAGTAATGCTACAAACGATAATATTTCCGTTCTCGATCCCAATACAGGTAAGGTTACAGACACAATCCGACTTACTATTGATCCCCGCATCGACAGCTACAGGGGAATGATACCATTCGGGATTGAACTGAGTAATGACGGATCACGATTATATATTGCCCTGAGCGGAATTAATGCTGTTGGTGTTATAGATACCAGAACAATGAATGTTCTTGGATATATACCCACAGGATGGTTCCCGACAAAGCTACAGGTCTCTCCTGACGACAGATACCTCTATGTGGTTACGGCAAGAGGTCTCGGATCAGGTCCGAATGGCGGAAAAGATTTTGTCCTGACAAGGAATGGAACTTATGTCGGTGATATAATGCTGGGAACTTTCGAAAAGATCAGTCTGGAAAATATTGATTTTATGGCAGCCACAAAAGCTGTAATTGACAATACTTTCAGAGAGGTCATTATCAGGGATGACAAAAAGAATCCTCTTCCTCCGGCTCCCGGAATAAGGAAGAGCCCGGTAAAACATATTGTATACATTACAAAGGAGAACCGGACCTTCGATGAAGTTTACGGCGAATTGCCGGGTGCCAGAGCAGATTCCTCCCTGGCAAGATATGGCAAAAATGCTACTGTCGTAAGCAAGGATAAGACCAGGCAGGTAATGAATGTAAATGTGATGCCCAACCATCAGAAAATTGCTGAGGAATTTGCCGTGAGCGATAATTTCTATTGTGATTCGGATGCTTCGGTCCATGGTCACCGGTGGATGGTCGGAACCTATCCGAATGAGTGGGTTGAGATTAACAGCTCAATGAGCATCACACGGAATCTCGTAAGCACAGCCCCGGGAAGGAAGTTTGTGTCAGGTTCTTCAGGAGCTGTTTATCCCGAAGATTATAACGAAGCAGGTGGTATGTGGGAACATCTGTCAAGACATGGAATAAGCTTCTTCAACTTCGGGCTTGGATTTGAATTTTCAGGTTCAACTGAAGAACAATGGCATAAGTTTACAGGTATCAGGCTGGGTGTAATGTTCCCTATGCCAAAACCACTGTATGACAGGACTTCAAGGAAATTTGCCACATATAATACAAGTGTTCCCGATCAGTTCCGGATCGATATGTTTGAAGAAGAGCTTCAGGAAAAGTGGTTATCAGGAAAAGAGGAATTCCCGTCAGTAATAACAATGATGATCCCCAATGATCATGGTTCCTCTGAAAGAATTGGGGATGGTTATCCATATAAAGAGTCCTATATGGCCGACAATGATCTTGCTGTCGGAAGGGTGATTGAAACCCTCAGCCATTCAAAATGGTGGCCTGAAATGCTGATAATCATCACTGAGGATGATGCTCAGGACGGAAGGGATAATGTGGATGCGCACAGGTCACTTCTTATGATGATAAGTCCCTGGATTAAAAGAGGATATGTTTCACATACCCATGCCAATTTCGGAGCTATACTTAAGACCATTTATAACATTTGCGATCTTAAGCCTCTTAATCAGTTTGATGCCACGGCCACCCTGCTGCAGGATTTTTTTACTGATGAACCTGATTTTACTCCTTATCAGGCCGTTATGGCAGATAAGAGGATATTTGATCCTCAGAAAGCTCTTGATCCCTATGATAAGGAGTTCAGGTGGGAATCTTTGTCGGAATCACCCGAGATTGACAGTGAAAATGATTTCCGGTCGAGCCACAGGGAGCAGTCGGGTAGCAGGTGACGGAAGAAGTCAGGGAAGTAGGATGCAGGAAGCAAAAGTTGGCAGTTGGCAGTTGGCAAACCCTGAACCCGGAACTTTGAACCCTGAACTTCAAAAAGGATATCGATTTGCAAACTAAAATGATTAAATAATGGAGTTATTTAAGCCTATGGATCTGTCAGATGGTAAACAGGATCCTGAAATTAAAAATGTTGAAAAAGTGAAGTGTCTGATAATCGGATCCGGTCCTGCCGGATATACAGCAGCCATATATGCTGCACGTGCCAACCTGATGCCGGTACTCTATACAGGTATGCAGATGGGTGGGCAGCTTACAACAACTACTGAAGTTGAAAATTTTCCGGGTTATCCTGACGGTATCACAGGAGCTGAAATGATGGAACAGTTCAAAAAACAGGCTGAAAGATTCGGGACGGATGTACGGTTTGGTGTGGCTACAGACGCTGATTTCTCGGGAAAGCCTTTCATAGTGACCTTTGATGACAATACCCGGATAAGCGCTGATGCTGTTATCATCGCAACAGGTGCCACTGCAAGATACCTGGGTATTGAAGCTGAAACGAAATATGCAGGGATGGGTGTCTCAGCATGTGCAACATGCGACGGATTTTTCTACAGGCAGAAGGATGTAGCAGTCGTAGGCGGAGGAGATACTGCAGCCGAAGAGGCAACCTACCTGGCAGGCTTATGCAACAAGGTCTATATGATCGTAAGAAGAAATGTGTTGCGTGCTTCAAAAGCAATGCAGGACAGAGTGCTGAAAACCCCGAATATTCAAGTTCTGTGGGAACATCAGGCGATAGATCTCTTTGGCGATAATGGAGTTGAAGGAGCTGTGCTTGTAAAAAAGAAAGGTACTCCTGAAGAGGAAATTGTGAAAATAAAAATAGATGGATTTTTTCTGGCAATAGGCCATACCCCGAATTCAGATGTTTTTAAAAAATATATCGCGACTGATCCGGCAGGTTATATAAAAACAATACCGGGTACTTCAAAAACAAATGTCGAAGGTGTATTTGCAGCGGGGGATGTTCAGGATCCTCACTATCGTCAGGCAGTAACCGCTGCAGGATCAGGTTGCATGGCGGCTATCGACGCGGAACGCTACCTCGCCGGGTAAAAACTCCCTCTGTGTCTGTGATCACAGTAGATATCAAAATCAAAGAGGTACTCAGAGCATAGCTGTAAACGTAAGGAGTTTTGGGGACAAAAGTTTCCCCTCCTTTTTTTAAGGAGGGGAAACTTATTTGTTTATATACCAGATAATTACAATAATTTTCGTTATTAAATGGATCATAGAGAAGATTGTATTATTAATTGATCTTCAGGACAGGATTGCATATATATCTTCAACACATGCATAAATCAGGGTAGCGATACCCTTATAGCAGAGAGTATGGGCATTTGCCTGGATCTTCTCATTCCATTCCGGTACCCATGATAGAAGGTGGTGATCAATAAACCGTTTGATTTCCCCTCTCATTTCCCGGCAGCTTGGCTCGTCATCGAGCTGCATATATCTATCTGTCAGACGGGTGAGGAAAAGGAGCTCTATTCCGAGATGATCAGCTGGTATATCTGGTTTTATTTCCGGCTGCCAGCCGTATGATCTGTAGAATTCATCAGGGCTTTCATGGAAAACAGCATTATGGCTTTTGTAATGTGATCCCAGGGCAGGTACAAGACCGGATCCGTTTTTGTCAAACAGCCTCAGATAATCTTCATTAAGCATTTTTCTGCAGAGATTCTTATCCTCACATGATTGTCTGAGAACGGATGCAGCATTAATAAATCTTGGATTTGAGCTTTTTACAGGGAGCTTTTTCAATGATCCGCTTGTCCAGAAATCGACTATACATTCTTCTGTAGGCGAATTCATTATCATACTGCCTGAAAAATACAGCAGCATATTATATGCTTTAAAAAGATTTACCTTGTCTTTATCCATAATCGTTAAACAGGATTGTATTTAAAAAATCTGGTCACAGGGACCAGATTCATTTCAGACTATATAACGATCGGGAAGAAGTTTTGTTCGAAGAGTTGGTAGTACTCATCCCGCTTTAAGAAGAATTGGGGAGTTGCCGGAAAGCGGGATGAATATGTAAAATTTATTTCGAGAAATCTGCCATTACTTTAGGATATACGTTATTGTCGACTTTTCTTTTAAGTTCCCTGAATGCATTCACCGTAAATTCAACATCCTCGAGTGTATGCTGTGCGGTAGGAATAAGCCGGAGCATGACTACATCTTTCGGGACAACCGGGTAGATTACCACCGAACAGAAGATATTAAAGTTTTCACGAAGATCGTAGATAAGCTGGGTTGTCTGTTCAAGCGATACCTTCATGAATACCGGGGTGACGGGTGATTCGGTCCTTCCAAGATCGAGTCCGGCTTCCCTTAATCCTTTCTGAAGGGCATTTACAATGATCCAGAGCTTTTCCCTGTATTCCGGATGGGCTTTTATAAGTTCCAGTCTTTTTATAGCGCCGAGAGTCATTGCCATCGGAAGGGCTTTTGCATAGATCTGAGATCTCAGATTGAAGCGCAGATAGGTCACAATATCCTTATCCCCTGCAAGGAATCCGCCGATACCTGCCATGGATTTGGCAAAAGTGGCAAAGTAAATATCAATCTTGTCCTGCACTCCAAAATGTTCGCCTGTCCCGGCTCCGGTAGGCCCCATGGTTCCGAATCCGTGTGCATCATCAACAAGGAAACGGAAATTATATTTCTTTTTAAGTTCTGCTATCTTATCCAGCTTTCCAAGATCACCGGCCATCCCAAATACACCTTCGGTTATGACAAGTATCCCCCCTCCGGATTCTTCGGTAAGCTTTGTTGCCCTCTGAAGCTGCTTTTCACAACTCTCAATATCGTTATGGGCATATACAAACCGCTTTCCGAAATGAAGTCTCAGACCATCCATAATGCATGCATGAGATTCGGAATCGTAAACAATTACATCATGCCTGTCTACAAGAGCATCGATCATTGAGACCATTCCCTGGTAACCATAGTTCAGAAGATATGCTGATTCCTTACCTACAAATTCAGCGGCCATCTTCTCGAATTTCTCATGATTTGACGTATGGCCCGACATCATGCGGGCTCCCATCGGATAACCGAGTCCGTATTGCCCGGCATACTCCGCATCTGCCTTCCTTACTTCGGGATTGTTTGCAAGACCCAGGTAATTATTAAGGCTCCAGGTAAGTACCTTTTTCCCTCTGAACATCATTCTGGGAGCTATCTCTCCCTCCAGTTTCGGGAACATGAAATAGCCGTCGCCTACCTCCGAGTATTGCCCCAGTGCACCTCTGTTTGATCTGATTTTTTCAAAAATATCCATGATTTACGGTTTATTAAAACTGCCACAAAAGTATAGATAAGTGCTAATACCTTCATACCTATTTATACCTAATTTATTAACTCTGTCTGCCGAAAGAATAAAAAGATAAAAATCGCGTTAATATATCTTAACTCAAAAAATTATTGTAATTTTGCGCAACATTTTTTTTATGAGGTCAGGAAGCTATATAATCCTTATTTCTTTGCTCTTGCTAAGTTCCTGCGGTGAGTATGAAAAGCTCCTGAAGAGTACTGATTATGATCTCAAGAAGGCAAAAGCCAGGGAATATTATGATAATGGACAATTTGTAAGGGCTACGGAACTATTTGGACAGATACTTCCGAGGTTCAGGGCAACTGAAGAAGCGGAGGATCTGAACTGGATGAATGCCATGAGCTTTTATAAGATGAAGGATTATTTTTCTGCATCAACATATTTCAAGGGGTATATGGATCAGTATGCATATGGCAAATATGCAGAAGAAGCTGCATTTATGGCTGCCATGTGTGACTATAATCTGTCCCCGAGGGCAGAGCTCGACCAGGAGAGTACAAGGGCAGCGATCGAGGGATTTAATTATTTCATGAATAAATATCCTTCCAGTTCACGGACTGAGGAATGCAAGAACCTGATCAGGACACTTCAGGAGCGACTGGTGGAAAAGTCCTACCTGAGCGCCAGACTGTATTATGACATGAAGCAGTATAAGGCTGCCGTTGTTGCTCTGAATAACAGCCTGAAGGAATATGCCGACACAAAATATCGCGAAGAGATGATGTTCCTGAAACTCAACTCACTTTATCTTTATGCCGAAAATAGTATGCCCGATAAACAGAAGGTAAGATACCAGGACACTCTTGATGATTATTATTCTTTTATGGAGGAATTCCCGGAAAGCAAATATGCCAGGGATGTGAAGAGAATATTTCAGGCGACAGGGAAATTCCTGAAAATAGATACAACTAACATTGAAGCAAATAAAGAATAGCATATGGATTACAGAAAATCACCGGCTCCGTCAACAACAATTACCAGGAATCTTGATACGATTACAAAAGATACGGGTAATATCTATGAAACAGTGATAATTGTTGCCCGCAGGGCAAATCAGATTGCTGTTGAGATGAAGCAGGAACTCAACAAGAAGCTTGAGGAATTCGCATCTTACAGCGATAATCTTGAAGAAGTATTTGAGAACCGCGAGCAGATAGAGATATCGAAGTTCTATGAAAAGCTTCCGAAGCCGACTCTTATTGCACTTCAGGAGCTTGAAGACAGCAGGATATTCTACAGAAATCCCGAAAGCACAGCCAAACCGAAATAAATTTCTGCCTTAAGATGCTTAAGGGCAAAAAGATACTTATCGGGGTAACCGGAGGTATTGCAGCTTACAAAACTGCAACTATCATCCGGTTGCTTGTTAAAGAAGGTGCGGAAGTCAGGGTGATCATGACAGATCATGCCCGCGATTTTATCACCCCGCTTACTCTTGCCACCCTTTCAAAAAATCCTGTGATTACCAGGTCACATGACCCGGAAACCGGAACATGGAACAGTCATGTGGATATGGGTATATGGGCTGATCTTTTTCTTATTGCTCCTGCTACTGCAAACACTATAGCAAAAATGGCAGGGGGTATTGCGGATAATATCCTGCTTACAACATACCTGGCAGCCCGCTGCCCCGTTTTCATTGCTCCGTCGATGGATTCGGATATGCTTAAACACCCCTCAGTCACAATTAATGTTGAAACACTGAAAGCATTCGGAAATATTATTCTGGAACCGGCTACAGGTGAGCTTGCAAGCGGACTGACAGGAAAAGGGAGAATGCCTGAACCTGAATATATTGTTGAAGAAATAAGAAGTTTCTTTACTAAAAAAAAAACTACAGGCCCCTCTCGGGGAAAAAGATCCTGATTAACGCAGGACCTACCCGTGAACCAATTGATCCTGTAAGGTATATAAGCAATCATTCATCAGGTAAGATGGGAATTGCACTGGCTGATGCTGCAGCCGGCTATGGTGCCGGGGTTACCCTTGTACTTGGTCCCTCAGACCTTCAGCCTCAAAACAACTCAGTTAAAGTAGTCCATGTTACAACCTCGGAAGATATGGCAAAAGAATGTATCTCCTGGTTCCCTCTCTGTGATATTGCTATATTGTCAGCCGCTGTGGCGGATTTTACACCCGTAAGGACCGAAGACAGAAAGATCAGCAAAAGCAGGGGAGGACTGGTTATCGAACTGAAACCCACAACCGACATAGCAGAAGCTCTCGGGAGAGTGAAAAAAAACTCTCAGATTCTTGCCGGCTTTGCTCTCGAGACGGATAACGAACTTGAAAATGCTGAAAAAAAGCTTAAAAGAAAAAACCTCGATCTTATTGTCCTGAATTCATTGAAAGAAAAGGGTGCCGGTTTCGGTTATGATACCAATAAGATCACAATTATTGACAAGTACAATAATATTAATAAATTTGAGTTGAAATCAAAAAGTGAAGCGGCGAGGGATATTCTTGATAAAATTATAACAATGATCAGATAATGTTGCAATTTACCAGGTCTGCCAGGTATTTTTTTACGGTTTTGTTCTTATTTGCTCCGGGATTTATTTTTTCCCAGGAACTGAATTGCAATGTTCAGGTCTCTGCACAGAAGATACAGGGATCTAACCGCCAGGTTTTCGAGAACATGCAGAGGGATATTTATGAATTCATGAACAATACTGTGTGGACAAACCATGTTTACAGCTATGCCGAACGGATCGACTGTAACTTGCTGATAACCATCAATGAACAGATCTCAGCCGATGAATTTAACGGGACAATACAGGTTCAGCTGAGAAGACCGGTTTTCAATACTACATATAATTCCACCATGCTGAATTTCATGGATAATAGTTTCAGGTTCAGATATGTGGAATTCCAGCCTCTGGAATTTGATCCGAATACCCACAGGTCAAGCCTTGTTTCAGTGCTGGCATATTATGCTTATATTATCCTGGGTTTTGATTATGATACATTTTCACCTATGGGAGGAACTGAATTTTTCCGTATGGCAGAAAAAATTGTAACAAATGCCCAGAATGCTCCCGAACAAGGCTGGAAACCTTATGACGGTTCACGAAACCGTAACAGATACTGGCTGGTCAAGAACCTCCTGGACGATCAGTATACCGGTGTTCGCCGCTTCCTTTATGATTATAATATAAACGGTCTTGACAGGCTGGAATCAAGAGCTTCCGAAGCCCGGGTAAGCATTGTGGAAAGCCTCAGGATGATCCAGGAAGTCTACAGGAACAAACCTGATCCTTTCATGTACCTTGTCCAGGTTGTGGTTGATGCAAAATCCGAAGAACTGGTAAATATTTTTTCGGAATCCTTCCCCGAGGAAAGAAGCCGTGTTGTGCAGATCATGACAGAGATCGATCCGGCCAACAAATCAAAATATGAAAAGATAACTGCTTCCAATTAACCAAATCCGGTTATGCTCATAAAGCTTTATGTTCACAATTATGCACTCATCAGGGATCTTGACATTGATTTCGATGACGGGCTTACAATCATCACTGGTGAAACGGGTTCGGGTAAAACAATACTTCTCGGGGCACTTTCCCTCATACTCGGATCCAGAGCCGATACTTCGGTTCTTCTTGAAAAATCAGAGAAATGTGTTGTGGAGGGGACATTCAGAATTGAGAATTACGACCTGGAAGAGTTTTTTTCAAATAATGAGCTTGACTATGAGCCTGTAGCTATAATACGACGGGAAATAAACCCCGCCGGCAAATCAAGGGCATTCATAAACGATACACCTGTTACAGTTAATATCCTTAAGGAGATGGGCGACAGGCTGATAGATATCCATTCCCAGCACCAGACCCTGATGCTGAACAACAATTCATTTCAGCTGGATGTTATTGATTCATTTGCAGGTACAGGAAAACTATTAACTGAATACAGGGAAAAATTCAGGGAATACCGTCAGCTCAGAAAGGAATATGATGAGGTAAGGGAAAATGCAGAAAAGAACAAGGCTGATCTTGAATACTACCGTTTTCAGTTAAATCAGCTTGATACAGCACGGCTCAACGAAGGAGAGCAGGATGATCTGGAGAAAGAACAGGAGTTGCTATCCCATGCCGAAGAAATTAAAAACGGGATGACCGGCTTGTCAGAGCTTTTCTCATCTGAAACAGGTTCAATACTCATGTACCTTAACGAGGCAAGGACTATTCTTAACAGGATAAAGGAATATTTTCCCGGAGGAAAAGAACTGCTTGAAAGGTCAGAATCTTCATATATTGAGCTGAACGACCTGGCTTCGGAAATTGAAAAGCTTGCGGGATCAATTAATGCCGATCCTCAACGCCTGTCCCAGGTCAACACCAGGCTTGATACAATTTATTCGCTGGTTCAGAAACATCGTGTCAGGGATCTCGGGGAGCTGATAAATAAAAGGGAGGAGATCAGGCAGCTTGTAAAAACAATTGAAACAGGCGACGAAAGACTGGCAGGCCTGGAATCCCGGCTTAAAACTGAGACCGGCCTTCTGAGGAAGATGGCTCAGACAATTTCAGGAAAAAGAAAGGGCGTCATTAATGAAGCTGAGAAGAATATTTCAGCTATTCTCAGACAGCTGGGAATGCCGAATGCAAGGTTTAGCATTTCATTCTCGGAGTTTGATGAACTCACTCAGTCGGGTATTGATAATGCCGATTTCCTTTTTTCCGCAAACAAGCAGATCGAACCCGAAAACCTGGCAAAAACCGCTTCCGGCGGTGAACTTTCAAGGGTTATGCTGAGCCTTAAATCACTTCTGTCTAAAAATACAAATCTGCCCACTATAATCTTTGATGAGATCGATTCCGGGGTGTCAGGTGAAGTGGCAGATAAGGTCGGGCAGATACTTGCTGGTATGGGAAAATATATGCAGGTAATAAATATTACACACCTTCCACAGGTGGCGTCAAGAGGCTCAAGACATTTTCATGTTTATAAAGATGACAGTGGTGATTCAACAATTACCCGGATTAAATTGTTATCTGCCGATGAAAGGGTAATGGAAGTTGCCAGATTACTTAGCGGCAGCGAAGTGACGGCAACAGCTGTAAAAAATGCAAAGGAACTGCTTGAGGCAGCAACCGGCAACCGGTAAGCGGCAAGCGGCGACCGGTAAGCGGCAAGCGACAAGCGGCACAAGGTAACCAGCAACTTGATTTA
>ENA-UOWO01001409-UOWO01001409.1-activated-sludge-metagenome-genome-assembly--contig:-NODE-1409-length-31993-cov-16.713194_pt1 | contig 31993 bp, 22 predicted proteins | sample MGYA00238148_ERZ761564 | MGnify/ENA primary metagenome ERZ761564 (study PRJEB28885, sample SAMN05720194) | activated sludge metagenome | isolation source: Anaerobic digester | place: USA...
TGTCACACCACAAGCGCGTGGACGCCTTCAAACTGGAACCACGATCAGCAGTATTTTCCGATTTACAGTGGTAATCACGATGGCGAATGGGACGACTGCATAGAGTGTCATACTACTCCAAATAACTACGCCCTTTTCAGTTGTATCACTTGTCATGAGCACAGCAATCAGTCGCAGGTAAACAATGATCACGATGAGGTTTCCGGGTATCAGTACACGAGTACCGCATGCTACTCCTGTCACCCGAATGGCAACAATTAAATATTTTAGAATGAGACACCTTTTTTCGATATTATTTACGCTGCTTTGCTCGCATTTTCTGTTCGGGCAAAAAGAGACTGTCGTTGAAAAAGGAACAGTGTCGTATGTCTCTTCTCAAAATGTATACGTGAAGTTTTCTTCCACCGAACACATCCAACAGGGCGACACACTTTTTATCGATAAGGACAGCAAGTTGACACCGGCGCTTTTGGTAAAAGACAAGTCTTCCACGTCCTGTGTGTGTAGTTATCTCATGACTGATAAGGCCAAAGTAGGAGATGCATTTTTTTCAAAAAGTATGGTTGAAAAAAAGCCGGAAAAGACAAAAACGGAAACGCCTAAAGACACTACCATCCATCCCAAGCCGGTGGTAATCGTTCCGGAAGAAAAAGAAGACGACACTCCCGCTGTCAAACAAAAAATCAAGGGACGGATTTCTGCGGCATCTTACAGCAATTTTTATGGTGGTGAAGAGACGCATCGTATGCGCTACACCCTTACTTTTCAGGGAAATAACATCAAAAAATCGCGCTTTTCAACTGAAAACTTTATCAGTTTCCGCCACACTATCGGAGAGTGGAGTAAAGTACGGGATCACCTGGAAGACGCCTTGAAGGTCTACTCACTTTCTGTGAAATACGACTTCGACAAAACATCCAGCATCACCCTCGGCAGGAAAATAAATTACCGGATTTCGAGTATGGGCGCTATCGACGGTTTGCAATTTGAAAAAGGGGTGGGGCAATTTATTTTTGGAGCCATCGGCGGATGGAGGCCGGATTTTGCCGATTACGGGTTCAATTCCGATCTTTTGCAGGCGGGCGCCTATGTCAGCCATCGCTCCGGCAACAAAAGTGAAGAAACTACACTCGCATTTGTCGAACAGCGCAACAAATCGAACACCGACCGCAGGTTTGTTTATTTCCAGCACTCCAACGCGCTGTCTACTCACCTGAACCTGTTTGTGTCTTTTGAAACGGACCTGTATCAAAATGTAAACAATGAAATTACCCACAATCCCAGCCTGACCAACCTGCTGCTGTCTATCCGGTATAAGGTTTCCAAAAGGCTCAACCTGTCATTGGCCTACGACAACAGAAAGAACATCATCTATTACGAATCCTACAAAAACTACATCGACCAGCTCATCGAAGATGAAACCCGGCAGGGGCTGCGGGTAGGAGGCAGTTACCGATTCAGCAAATGGATCAACTGGGGCGTGAATGCCAGCCTGCGTTTTCAGAAAAGCGGCGCCAATGAATCGAAAAACATCAACTCCTACCTCAACTTCAGCCGCCTGCCAGGGATCAACGCGATGGCATCCCTTTCCGCTAATCTGCTGCAAACCAGTTATTTGGACAGCAAATTATTTGGAGCACAGATTTCCAAAGACATCATCCGCAACAAATTACAAGGCGAGGTGTATTACCGGCTGGCAGATTACCAGTACAAAAATTACGAATACAAGGTCCGGCAACACATCGGAGGTCTGAATTTTTCCTGGTATATCAGCCGTAACCTGGGATTTTATCTCTATTATGAAGGCACTTTCGATCAAAAGAGCATTGCATTCAACCGGTTCAATACCAAAATCATACAACGGTTTTAAGGAGCGTGGTCTCATAAAAATCAAAACATCCTGTCAATTCAATTTTACGATGCAAAAGATAACCATTTCTGCCCTCTTTTTATTCGCACTGGCCTTCGCGGCCTGCAATTCCAAACCCAAAGTAATTGAAGCCGAATCATCCGGCGATCAGACCAATACCCCTATTTTTCAGGATGCCCCTGTAGCCGGTGCGGTGCCTGGGGCGAACATGCCGGCACAACAAGACATGAACGGCCAGGAACATAAAGTCGTCGTGGCAGAAGTGTTGAATACCGATAAATATTCCTACCTGCGGGTCAAGGAAAACGGGGAGGAAAAATGGCTGGCCATCACCAAAAGAGAGGTGAAAATCGGCGGCAACTACGTGTACACCGGCGGATTGATGAAGAAAAATTTCGCTAGCAAGGAATTCAACAGGGTTTTTGAAACCGTATACCTGATAGGCGATTTCAGGGAGGAAGGAGCGGCCGGAGGCGGTATGTCGGCACAGGGAGGGATTCCACCTGCTGCGGAGGCGCTGGAGCCGCCTAAAAACCTGAAACCCGCACCCGGCGCCATCAAAATCTCCGACCTGGTAGCCAATATTCGCAAATATGATGGGAAACTGGTGAAAGTTACCGGCAAATGCGTCAAGGTAAACCCGATGATCATGGGGCGTAACTGGCTGCACATTCAGGATGGTTCGGGCAAAAACCTCGACCTGACGGTCACTACCACCGAACAAATTTCCCTCGGCGCCATTATTACCCTCGAAGGTACCATTGCCGTAGACAAGGACTTCGGCGCCGGATACCGGTATGAGTATATTATGGAAGGAGCGGTGGTGAAGTAGAGTGGTATAAGGGTTTATAGGTTTATGGGTTTATAAGGTTTATGGGTTTATAAGGTTTATAGGTTTATAAGGTTTATGGGTTTATAAGGTTTATAGGTTGATAAGGTTGATGAGGGTTGATATTCAGCGGCTCAATAAATGAAAGCCTCATTCAACCGCTCGGAGAATGAGCCAAATTCAACCTTTTCGAGCCGCTGAATATCAACCCTCATCAACCTTATCAACCCTCATCAACCTTATAAACCCATCAACCCATCAACCTTATCAACCTTATCAACCTTATCAACCTTTCACCCTCATATATCCCCGGTATTTCCAGTACGCTGCAAGGCTTATGACAATCAGGGAGCCCACGATGTAGTATACAAAAGAGGGCACCGGCACGGGGTCGCCCGCCGCATAGGAATGCAGGCCTGACAAATAGTAATTCACTCCGAAATAAGTCATCGCCACCGAAGCCCAGCCAAACAGGGTCGCTACATTAAAAGCATACAATCCTCTCAATCCGGGAATAAACCGCATGTGCAGGATAAAGGAATAAACCAGGATGGTCACCAGCGCCCAGGTTTCCTTGGCATCCCAGCCCCAGTACCTTCCCCAGGATTCATTCGCCCACACGCCGCCCAGATAAGTGCCGATACTCACCATAAACAGGCCGCCGATCAGCGTCATCTCACTGATGTATGACATTTCCTTGATGATCCGGTACACTTTTTCTCCATTCCTTTCATTTCCGAAAACCATAAATATCAGGTTGAGCACCCCGATAATGGCGCCCAGCACCAGAAAACCGTAACTGCCCGCTTCCAGCGAAACGTGAATCGTGAGCCAGTAGGATTTCAAAACCGGCACGAGCGGCGTGATTTCAGGATCCAGCCAGCTCAGGCCCGCAACCATCAGGATCGTGGCCGCCAGAACGGTCGTTGCTGTGAGACCGCCGAAAGATTTTCTGGAAAAAATCAGGCCGGCCAGTACGGTCGTCCACCCAATATATATCAACGACTCGTAGCCATTGCTCCAGGGCGCCCGGCCGGAGATGTACCAGCGCAAACCGAGTCCGAGCGTATGCATCGCAAACCCGAAAACCAGCAAACCCAGGGCTATTTTCGCCGGCAGCAACAACTTTAACTTCGGACTGAATACCGATGTAAAAAGCAGTACCAAAAACGTAAGTCCCAGCAAACCGTATAATCCGCTCAAACGGTTGAAAATATTCAGTTTATTGAGCAGTAGTTCAGCATTTACTCTGGTGGAACCGGGCAGTATGGCGCCGCCGTATTTCTGCTGGTAGGCATCCAGTTCCACCACCATTCTGTCGACGAGTTTCCAGTCATTGTTTTGAACGGAAGCCTGCAGGGCAGGGATATACATCGGGTAAAACTGTTCGATAATACCGCCTTTGGGCGCCGCCTGTTGCCCGTGCCGGTGCGACGCATCGGCCGGCGACATCCAGGTATTGGACGTATCGCCCGGCACAGGAAATACCTTCATAAAACTGCCGGAGAAAACCATATTGCAGATATTCACCTTCTCATCCAGTTTGATAATTTCCTTTTCGAAAACACCCCTGTCGCGCGGAGCCGCATTGAATGCGCTTCTCGCCGCCGCTTTCAGTTTATACTCACCGCTGGGTTCGAAAAAATCGTTGTAAGACGCCATCTCGCCGCTGACATTCAGGAGTTTTCGAATCTCTTCCTGTTTTCCAAGTTTAATGATCGGCACATCGTACCAGGCTTCCGGGTTGGAGGCCATGCCCAGTAAAACCTGCTCCGCGCTTTGTCCCGACAAGGTTTCTTTGTGCGTCAATTTCCTTAAAACCTCCCCGGCAAAAGTATTCATCGGTTTCAGGCGACCCTTGCTGTCCTGCACCAGGATCTGACCGAAACGGGCGGCATGGGCGGGGTTTATTTCCTGTGGCAGCGGACTGCACACGCCCGGCATCGACAAACCCAGAAAGAATGCCAGAAAAAACAGGACGGTCGCGGTTGATTTTTGCCTCATTTTTTTAATGTTTTCTGCCAATTGCCGGAAACGGCTGTTTTTGCTGAATAAAGTAAAAATCATTCCCAGGGTCAGCAGTATGTACCCGATGTAGGAAATCCAGGTGCCGGGTGCGTCGTGGTTGACGCTCAGGTAAGTGCCCAGTTCGTCCTGGTCGAACGAAGACTGGAAAAACCGGTAGCCGTCGTAATCCAGAATATGATTCATGTAAATGCGCTGATCGAGCGCTGTATTGTTGCGCTGATCGACCAGTTTTACCTCGCTGGCATAGGAGGAAGCGCTGTTGGTGCCCGGGTAGCGTTCCATGATGAAGTCTTTCAACTGAATGGCAAAAGGCAGTGTTACCCTTCTTGCGCCGTATGACACCGCAACATTGGCATTTTGAAAGGTGGCGACACCCGGCCGGCCTTCCTCGCCCTGCTTGCCGCTGATGTATACCGTTTTTTCTTCGCCGCCGAAACGGATTTTCAAGTCCAGTCCACCCATCGCTTCGCTCGACATTTTAGGGGATGCGGAACTGATTTCCGTCCGGGCACTGGTCTTAAAATCACCGAAAACAAAACTTTGCTCCCCATTGGAATACATACTTCGGAGCATCAGCGGATGGTACGTGCCCGGCGCGAGGGTGTCGCGGGTTTGGGTTGCCATGACCATCTGCGAAAAAGTAGTACCTGCCATGAATGACAGGTTTTCATTTTCATATTTGATATTAAATGCGTCGGGGATTTCCTGGTTGCCGAAATTGAACAGCGTACCGTAAATATTGACCCTGTCCAGGTATTTTACCATAAATTCTTCGCGTCCGTTCGCGCCGCCGATCACCACTTTGAGGGTTGGTACGCCGCTTGCGTCTTCTACCAGTGTTTCTTTGGGGTTGGGTATAAAATTCAATACTTCCACGCCCATTTCCTGCCCGGCGATCAGGTACGATCTTTTCAGGTGGTTATCTCCCAGCGTAGCGAACAGTACCGGCTCGTCGAATGAATAAACCTGCTTTCCTTGCTGTACCTGAAACTGCAAATAGGACTCCGCGGATAAAAAGGAATTGGAAGCGCTGCCTTCGCGTATTCCCATCATTCCTTCGCTTCCAAAGTAGCGGGTAACGCCTGCGCCGATCAGAATAACGATCATGGCAGCGTGAAAGGTCAGAATCGCCCATTTCTTTTGTTGTACCATCCGGAAACGGAAAATATTGACAACGAGGGAAATGCCGAACATCACCAGGATCATTTCGAACCAGTGTGTTTTAAAAATGACTTTCTGCGCCGAACTGGTACCGAAGTCGTTTTCCACAAAAGTGGCAGCGCCGATAGAAACAGCGAACAATACAATATACAAGCCTGCGGCGGAGGTTGAAAAAAGCCCGTTGATGAGTTTTCTGAAAAAAATCATGTCAGTTGTTTGTGAACGGAAGCGCCAGAATTGGTTAGGGAAACCAATTCTGTAAAACCATTTAAAAAATAAAAAATGAATGGGCTCATCAGGCAGGGGCAGGACTTTCGCTCCAAAAACTGACCGTCTAAAAATGAAGAATTTTGAATGTAGATTCCGGAAGCCCTATTGCTGCAAAAATAGGAAATTAATCACGCATTTTCAGCAGAAACAGCATGTTAATATTGGTATTTGTACAGGATTTAAATGACCTTTTCAGGCACGCACCGAAGCACGAATGCGCGTTTGCGTCAAACAGCCTTTTTAATAGTCTTTACCGAAAAGGCTGTGTTATTTTTGTTGGAAACTTCCGGCCGTGAAATCTTTGAAACTTTCCTTCGTGTTCCTGATTTTCCTGTTGCTGAATTGCAATGTGGATAAGACAACTACCGCTCACGGACGTGTTTACAATTACATTTCCGGAAATCCCGTTGCGGGTGTGCGGGTTGTGCTCACCGGGTATGATGGAAACTACCCCCACGATTCGGTCAATCCAGACCCCTGCGAAACAGTGGAGACAACCACCAATCTAAATGGCGAATACGAACTGGAAGTCGGCTGCAAAGGTATGGATAAGGTCTCTATCGGCGCCGGCTATGCATACGCACCCTACTCCAACGGGTTTTACGATGCAAAGCGTTCCGGTAACCTCCGGCTGGGAAAATCCAATGAAATAGATTTTCAAATCGACTCTATCGACGGAAAAATCAATTTTCAATTTCAGAACCTCAAAGCGACGGACGACACGCTGTACGTGCTGGTGCAATGCAACGCCTTGTACGAAGGTCCTTTTTTGTATTGCGGCGGACACAATAAGATCGGCGTTGAAGCAGGTGCTATCAGTTCCAAACTATGGTACGTTACTGCCAATCGTTATGTAAAATATTACTGGGACACTTTGCCATTCACGGGTCTGCTTGCCACGCACATCGACTCGATATACTGCGCCCGGAACGATTCGGTGAGCTGCGTTATTTCCTTTTGATTTTTATTTAACCACAAGGAGCACAAAGGGTTTTCACAAGTTTCACAAAGCGTTGTTATACAGACATTTGTGAGCCTTCCGATTGTTGTTGGCGGGGACGCCAACAACGGCCAACATTCGGTTCGGTGTTCGGTGTTAAAAAATATCGAATATCGAACACCGAATATCGAACTCCGAATAAAGTGTAAATGGTTGAATGTAATAATTTTTCAGCCGTTGTGGGCGACTCCGCCAGGGGCGACATTCGGTTCTGAGTTCGGTGTTCGATATTCGGTGTTCGGTGTTATTCACGAGGTGCGAACAAGTGACAACTTTACTTTTCTAATCCTTTTTATTTCAAAATAATACCTACTCTTACTTCGCAGATGTTACCTTCTCACTCAAAAACATCACAATTTCTGGATTTTCAAACATTCCGTACACCCCTAACGGGGACGCTTACAAATGCCAAAAAGGTTCACAAAAGAATGAAAAACAACGCTTTGTGTGCCTTGTGAAAACCCTTTGTGCCCCTTGTGGTTAAATTTTTACCCCTTGTGTTTAAATAAAAATACTACTTCGCCCGCAGCCGGTATTCATACACCGCCCGCTCCTTGGTGCCCGTATTTTTCGCCACCACGAAACCATGCGACAGCGCGCTCGCTTTTCGCTCACCCGTGAGGCGTTCATCTTCCTCGAACAATAGTTCGCCAGGCAGACCGCGTATCACTTCGCCCGCCGCCGTCCAGGCCAGAAGGTGAATGTGCGCGGGCAGATCCGAATTCGGGTAGCCGTGCGGCTGGATCGTTTCCATCTGGAATTTGCCGGCGGCATCTGTTCGCACGTAACCGAACAGGCGGGCATGCCCGAAGTCGCCTTCGTTTCCTTCCACGTGCGGGGCGGAGGCCGAGTACCAGCCCTTGTCGGATGTTTGGTAAAAGTACACCAGCGCATTGGGCACCGGTTTCCCGGCAGCATCCAGCATCAGGCACTTAACCGTCATTTTCAGGCCGGGTTCCTGGTCGTTCGTGATGCGGATTTTTTCGGCTTTTGCATTTCCGCGAATGATGTTACGGAAGTCGGTGAGCGGATGCAGCGCCATGTACTGCGGGTCCGTCAGAACCTGACTGACGCTTAACTGGCCGCTTTTCAGTTTTTCCCCCAGCATACTGATTTGAAGGGTTTCTTCGATGGTCTGGGCATAGAGGCTGCTCCAGAACAGGAGCAAAAAGAACGCAAGAACGTTTTTCATAGCAAGGTTTTTGTTTTCGATAAATATGCTTAACTGATTCATTTTCAACGCTGTTGAAAAGAAATTGTGAGCCGTTCTTACCGCGTACCGTACCCCGTACACCCCGCGCCAAACACCTCCGCGCCTACCGTTTCACCGACACCAGATCGAGCACGATTTTCCAGTCCGTCCCGTTCTCCTTCTTCCAGATACGCACGTAATTGATGTTTATATTTCTCGTTTTTTCACCTCCGGGGATAGTCACTACGCCGCCGCCGTACACATAACCAAGGTCGCCGGAACCGGCTGTGAAAGCCCGGAAAGGGGTAAATAGAAACGTCTTATCCGTGGCGGACAACAACTCTTCTATACTTGCCTTGTCGGTAAACGGCACTACGCCCGGGCGGTACATCCTGGCTTCCGACGAAAGCCATTCCCGGTATGCGCCCAAACCCTTACTATTCTGCCGTTTGGCAAAATCCATTTCCACCGACATCAGCGATGCCTCTTCCGATGGTGCGATGGAATTCGTCGATGCGCCGGATCTGGCAGCGATGGACGACGTGGCGAATGACACCTTTTCCACCGGCGGATGTCCGATACCGATATCGAGTGCGACCTTCCATTCGCCGTTCGGCTGTTTTTCCCAGATGGAAACAAAGTGCCCCGTACCGGCTGTTTTTTCGTCCTTCCGGTCGGTTTTGTATTCGAACGGACCGGTGGTATAACCCAGATCGCCACCGGCGGATACGTCGGCAAAAACGGGCTCCCAGGTCAGCAGATCGTTATCATCGATAGCTCCTTCCCAGAATGGTTTTCCAGCTACCGGACCCGGGCGAAAAATGATGCTGCTATCGCTCAGGTATTGCAGGAAAGCGGTTTTGGTGGTGGTTTCGACCGATTTTTGCGCGAATGCCTTTTCCGCATTTACCAACGACACCAGGGCGGATTGCGCGTTCAGGGCAGATGAAAAGCCCATGATAATCAGGATGTTACAAAGTAGTTTTTGCATGTTTCGTTTGCGCTGCAAGGGTGTGACATGTGTTGTAAGCCACAAATGTATCATTGTCCGATTTTCTCCAAAGCCTTTTTCGCCCCTTCATTGTCGGGGTTGAGCGCCAGTGATTTCGAATAATAGTCCTTCGCATGCATCATATCGCCCAGGGTCAAATACGCCTCTCCCAGACTGTCGAAAGCATTGGCCGACTGCGGGAAAAGACCCACGTTCAGTTTAAACACCTCCAAGGCATGTTGTTGGCGGCCGGAAGCCAGCAGGCCGTAACCGATGTCGTTGATGTCTTCTTCGCGGATCGTGCAGTTGCCTTTTACGGCCTCGTACGTTTCGGAAATAGCCGATGGTTCCCCTTGCGCAGCCGCCATACACAGTGCCTGGGCCAGCGAGGTTTTGGGCATTGTGAAGGGTTTTCCTTCCAGGATACGGATCACGGCAGGCTGCATGCCCATAAAATCCACTTCGTTGTTGCGCAGCACAAGCAGGGTCACGTCTTCGTCGATAAAACGGATAAACGCGTTGCGGTGACCGGGCCATCCGCCGGTATGCTGCACCAGCCGCCGGCCCTCGCCGTCTGCTGCCACGAACCAGCCGAACCCGTAACCGGCAGGCCGGCCGTCGTTGAGCAGGCCACTGGTAAATGCTGCTTCGAGTGACGATTTTTTAATTAACTTATTGGTTTTCAGCGCATTTTCCCAAATCCACATGTCATGGGCGCTGGAAAAAATACCGCCGTCGCCAAAGGTGCCGGTGATGGTTGTTACCTGTTTTTTGTACGGCGGAAAGTTTTCCGGCAGCACCATTTTAGCCCGGGTGGGGTCGATGACGTAGCCGTAGGCAATGCCTTTTTGTGTCGTTTCATCGAACACCGTGCGGTACACCCGCGATTGCTTCATACCCAGCGGATCGAAAATGCGTTGCTTTATAAAATCGGCGTACGAAAGCCCCGACAGTTTTTCGATAATGGCAGCCAGCAACACATACCCGGTGTTGCAGTACTGGAATTTTTCGCCCGGCTGGAACAGCATCGGCGGCCGGTGTCGAACGAGGAGTTCGATTGCCTCTCTGTTGGCGGCCATATTTCCCTCCGGCCAGTACTGCATGCCCAGTTGCATGTAATCTGGCAATCCGGAAATATGGTGCAGCATCTGGCGTAACGTAACACGGTACGGCAATTCCGGAAAATACCGGCGCAGGCTGTCGTCCAGCGTCAGTTTACCTTCTTCCATCAGCATCAGAATACCTGTGGCAGTAAACTGTTTGGAAATGGAGCACAGGTTGAACAGCGTGTTTTCCGTAACGGGCTCTTTGGTGTCGTAATTAGCGTATCCGAAACTCTTGTTGTACAGCAGTTTGCCTTTTTCCGAAACGAAAATAGCGCCGTTAAATAGACCATGCTGCGCGGCAAAGGTCATCATGCTGTCGATACGGGCGACGCGTGCGTCCTGTTGAGCCTGGAGGCAGGCGGCGAGGGAAATGAGAAGCGGGAGGATCAGGCGTTTTTTCATGTTATTTTTTGAATACGAGAAATTAATAAATTGATTTTAGATTTAAGATTACATGATTTCAGATTTAAGATTGGGGTGCGTTGCCCTTGGCCTAGTTGCCGTCTCAACCAAGGGCAACGCACCCCAATCTTAAATCTGAAATCATGTAATCAAGTAATCTTAAATCCTTTCTTCTCACCCCGCCCTTTTTTTCTCCTCCTCGATGCCACTCGTGCGCCGCCGCGCCTGTTGCACGGTGTTTTTGCCAAAACGCTGCGTATACGTCAGTGTCAGCGCTTTCGAGTCCCAGGTGCGGTCAGTAAACCAGTCCTGGTTCTGGAATTGCACGATGACGGCGATGTGGTTGGTGTAAAAAACGTCCGAAACGGATAGTTTGAACGTCGACAACTTGTCGGCCGACGTTTTCTGAATACCGGCGCTCACCTGCGCCAGGTCGCGGATGATAAAAAGCCCCCAGGCCATCCTGGACTGGTAAAAACCGCTGAGTTCGGCCGACCAGCCTTTGCTGCCCAGCACGAAAGAATTGTTGACGTTCAGATCCCAGGAAAGGGAGGAGTTCAGCAGGTCGCCGCCCTGAAACGGGCTGGTGTATTTATTCCAGTACAGGCTTCCGTTGATGCTGGAATTCAACCACTTACGCACACTGACGGGCACGGAAACGCCCAGGCTGACCTGATCGAAATCCTGCAGGTTGGCGGGCGTCTGGTAGGAGATTTTGGTGGCGTCGTCCTGCACGAACACGTCGGTAATCACCTCCTTGCTTTGCACGTACGACAAAGTCAGGCTGTACTTCTGGTCAAACGTGTGGCCGAGTTCGAAGGAGTTGGTGAGCACAGGCTTGAGCGACGGATCGCCCACGACGTAGGTGTAGGCGTCCACAAAAATCCGGAACGGGTTGAGTTGGCGGTAATCCGGCCGGTCGATGCGGCGGCTGTAGGAAAACGAGAGGGTATTTTTGTCGCTCAGTTTCCGGTTCACGAATACACTGGGAAACAGGTAGGCATAACTCCTGGTGAAATGTTCGCCAGTGGTAACCTGATCGCCGGTGGTATTGGTTTGCTCCAGCCGCAGGCCTGCCTGGACGTCGAATTTCGCGAAAGACCGGGCGAAGTTGACGTAGGCGGCATTCACATTTTCCTTGTAAATGAAATGGTTGGAGCGGCCTGGATCGAACAGGTTTACGCCGTTCAAAAAATTGAAAAACAGGATGTCATTGTCGGCTTCCACGATGCTCGATTTCAGGCCGGCTTCGAATTTGGCATCTTTTTTCATCGGATGCACATAGTCGGCTTTCGCCGATTTTACGGACAAATTTCCGTTCTGATCGGTATTCAAAATATAACCGGGCGGCGGCGTAACGGCGGCGCTCAATTGCTCGGTAACGAAATGCTGGTAGGCCCTGGAGTCGAATTCGCCGTAATCCAGGTCTACGGTCAGTTCCTTGCCCGTGCTGTCGATGGTGTGTTTGAAATTCAGGTTGCCGAAGGCGTTGAAACGTTTGTCATTCAACACGTTATCGGATAGGGTAGTGTACTGTAGCACGCCTTCCGGGTCGGTGATGGTGGCATTCGTATAACCGCTGCGCGTATTGCGAAAGAGGTTTCCGCTGAACAGGGCGCCGATAACCGTTTTTTTACCGGCATAAAAATCGGCGCCGATTTTTCCGTTGTGGCTTTTGATGGGCTGCTGGGTAAAAGACGTCTGGTCGAACACCGATTCCACTTCGTGGTACTGATCGAAAAACTTCCGGTTGATACTGAAACGGGTGAATCCTTTCGGCTGACCGTAGGAGTAATTACCGAACAGGTTCCATTTCTTTTTCCTGAAATTCAGGTTAGTGCTGCCATTGGGTTTGAAGTAAAACCCCTGTCCCACGCTAAGGGAAGCCGAGCCGTTTAAGCCCTGGCGCTGGTCTTTTTTAAACCGGATGTTGATGATTCCGGCATTTCCGGCAGCATCGTAGCGGGCGGAAGGGTTGGAAATGATCTCGATCCGGTCGATGTTGTTGGCGGGAATTCCTTTCAGGTAGTTGATCAGGTCGCTGCCGGAAAGCGGCGAGGGTTTTCCGTCGATCATCACGATCACGCCCTGCCGGCCCTTGAGGTTGATCGAACTTTCCTGGTTGATGACAACGCCGGGTGCGCGTTCGAGCACTTCGAGCACGGAACTGCCTGCCGAAGCGATGCTGCTTTCCACGTTGATGACCAGTTTGTCGAGTTGCCGTTCGATGAACGGTTTTTTGCGCGCAATGGTCACTTCCGACAAGGCATTGGCCGATTTTTCAAGTTGTATGCCCGGAATGTCCAGACGCAAATGGTCGGCGTCGATGTTCAGGGGCACGGAAGCGAATTTTTCATGGCCCATGAGGTAGGCCGTCAAAAAATAGGAGCCCGGCTTGATTTCTTCCACCATCGCAGTGCCTGCCTGGTCGGTGATGGCGATTTTTGCCAGCGTGGAATCACTGCTCCGCATCAGCCCGATGGAAACACCTTCGAGCGGTTGTTTCTCAGCATTTTGAACGGTTACATGGATAGTACCCCGCAGGTCGGTTTGTGCGGCGAGGGATATGGCGCCTGCCAGCAGTAGAATGGCGGGGCACACGAAGGCACTGATTTTTTTCATGGCTGAAGTGGTTATAGCATTCCGGAACGGAAGTTTCAAAAGTCAAAACCACCGGCTCAATGCTGAAAATTTATAGATGGACAAGTGGCAGGAGGGTGTAAATGACAGAAGTGGGAAGCAGATCGTATGCCCTGCATTTGCGCCGAACTGCCCGGAACGCCGTCCAGCCATATCAGGGCGTTGTCATTTTGTTCGGTATGCGAATCATGGGTTAAAAAGACTGCGAGGCAGTCAAAATTATGTATTCTAGCAGGTAAAACGCACGTAACGTGATTATAACCACATAGTCACATAGCACACATAGCCCCGCAGAGGACGCCACACTATGTGCCCTATGTGCCTATGTGGTAAAAAAATATTGCAATCGGCATGTAGACCACATAGTATTGACTGCTTCGCAGTCCTTTTAACCCATGCTTCGCATTCGGTACTATTTGGCTGCGATAACATTTGAAAACCCATAACTTCGGCGCTTCTCATTTCTCACTGCTCGTTTCTCATGTCTATTATGCTTGCACATCTCGTCGACCTCCACCAACGCCGCATTTATCCCGCAGAAATTCTGATCGAACAAGGCCGCATCCGGCAGATCCGCGAACTGGACGATGCGCCGGAAAATGCCGGCTTCGTCCTGCCTGGATTTGTGGATGCGCATGTGCACATCGAAAGCAGCATGTTGCCGCCGGCGGAATTTGCACGTATGGCCGTGGTGCACGGCACAGTCGCTACGGTGTCCGATCCGCATGAAATTGCCAACGTGCTGGGTACGCAAGGTGTGCTGTACATGCTGGAAGACGCCGCCCGTACCCCGGTGAAATTTTGTTTCGGCGCGCCTTCCTGCGTGCCTGCGACTTCTTTCGAAACGGCCGGTGCGGTAATGGATGCCCGGGAAGTGGAAGCACTGTTGCAAAACCCTGCCATCGGTTATTTATCCGAAATGATGAATTTTCCGGGTGTTTTGTTCAACGACGTAGAAGTAATGGCCAAAATTGCGGCTGCAAAACGCCTGAGCAAACCCGTCGACGGCCATGCGCCGGGGCTCCGCGGAGCCGATGCGCGCACCTATTTCGAAGCAGGCATCAGCACCGATCACGAATGTTTTACCTACGAGGAAGGACATGAAAAAGCGACGCTGGGTGTAAAAATCCTGATCCGTGAAGGCAGTGCAGCCCGGAATTTCGAGGCGCTCTGGCCGCTGGTGAAGGAATTTCCGGAGCAGGTCATGTTCTGTAGCGACGACAAGCACCCCGACGATCTGGTGCGCGGCCACATCAATGAACTCGCTGCGCGCGCCATCGCCAACGGCTGCGACCTGTTCGATACGCTCCGTGCGGCCTGTATCAACCCGGTGGAGCATTACCGCCTGCCGGTCGGGCTGTTGCGGGAAGGCGATGCCGCCGATTTTGTGCGGGTGGCTGATTTGCAGTCGTTCCGGGTGCTGGAAACCTGGATAGACGGCGTGCAGGTGTCCGACGGCGCCACGAGCCTGTTGCCCAGACTGACTTCCGCGGCCCCCAACCAGTTTGCAGCAGCAGCCAGAATGCCCGGCGATTTTGCCGTTGCGGGCACCGGCGAACATGCACTTTGCCGGGTGATCGAGGCGCTCGACGGACAGATCGTGACCGGCGCTGCATCGGAGCAAATGAAAATTACCGATGGAAATATTGCAGCCGACCCTGCGCGCGATATTTTGAAAATAACAGTCGTCAACAGGTATGCTCCGAATGCACCGGCCGCCATCGGTTTTGTGCGCGGTTTCGGTCTCCAAACCGGCGCGCTGGCCAGCAGTGTGGCGCACGATTCGCACAATATTGTGGCAGTGGGCACGAGCGACGAAGCCTTGTGTGCGGCCGTAAATGCCGTCATCGAGGCCAAAGGAGGCATCAGCGCAGTGGACGGGTCGGGGCAAGGCCGCGTACTGGCCCTGCCGATTGCGGGACTGATGAGCCAGTTGGACGGGTACCAACTGGCGCAGGAATATTCGGAACTGGATGCCTGGACCAAATCCGCTTTGGGCTGCGTGTTGCGGGCGCCATTTATGGTGCTTTCGTTTCTGGCCTTGCCGGTTATTCCGAAATTAAAAATGACCGACCTGGGATTGTTCGACGTGGAGCGCTTCGGTTTCGTCGACGTGCAGGAGCGGATTGTGTAAATTAGGCGGCGGTCAACATCTTTTCATAACATTTCTTGTTTTTGAAAGCAGTATTTTTGCGGCGCTCAATTACTCATTCATCCGGAAACAGTTTATTCCGGATTTTTAATGTCAGTTATTGGAAATTAAGGGCAAACTTCTTTCCGGCCTGGCCGGTATTTTTCTGTTCGACCTGCTCGGGATTCCGTTCGGCGGGTTGATCGGTTTTATCGTAGGCTCTCTGGTGGGGCACTATTTATTCGATCAGCCGAAAGAGAAAAATGCGGAAGACAGCGAATTCAAGGCATATCAGCGGAGGCAGGGTACTTTTTTTTACCATGTTTTCCGGATGTGCGCCAAAATGGCCAAATCGGATGGTCCGATCAACAAGCAGGAGGTGACGCACATGGAATACCTGATGCGCAACCAGTTCCGAATGAACGAGCGTGGCCGGGAGCAGGCCATCAAAGTCTGGAAAGCGGCCAAGGATTCCCTGGATCCATTCGAACAATTTGCCCGCGATTTTTACAATGATTTCGGCCGCGAACGCCACCATGTACTCAACATGATGGATATGCTGTTTGCCATGGCCGCCTGCGACGGAGGTCTGCACCCTAGGGAAGAAGCACTGCTGCTGCGCGCCGGCGGTGTTTTCCATATCAGCCGCATGCAATACGACCGCATCAAAAGCCGATACTACCACACCAAATCCACCGTGCAGCAAACGCGCTGGACGCCGCTCGACCCGCATTACGCCATTCTGGGCGCTCAGCCTGCCGATACCCTGGAAATCATCAAGAAAAAATACCGGGCGCTCGCCGTTCAATGGCACCCCGATAAAATGGCCGCCAAAGGCGCTACGCCCGAAGCCCTGCGCCATGCCAAGGAAAAATTTCAGCAGATCAACGAAGCGTACGAAAAAATCATTCAGGTACGTACGAATTAAGAGCCTGTCCGATAAACTCCAAGTGGGTTTCGGACAGGCTCTTCATTTCTCCGGGATCATACGCCGGATTGACGCAGGTCATGGCAATGTTGGCTTTCCGGGGCACATCTTTGTTGCGTAAAAAGAAATACAAGTCTATAAGATACCAGTAGAAACCCCGAAACAGATCAGTGTAAAGTAAAAGGAGTTTAATAGTTTCATTTTTTTGTCGGGCCGTCCTCTTCGGAGTACGGCCTTTTTTTGGGTATAGTGTTTTGGGTATAGTGTTTGGGGGTTCGTTGCGCTTGGGCCAATGAGATAATAAGCCAAAAGCAACGAACCCCCAAACACTAAACACCAAACCCTAAACACCACTCAGGACACCCATTCCCGGAAACGTTCCAGGTAAGCGCGTTCGAGCATTTCCCGGTCGTCGGGGTGCGCGATAGCGATGAGCGCCTGTGCGCGCTGGCGCAGGTTTTTGCCGAACAAAAAGGCTACCCCGTATTCCGTCACCACATAGTGTACGTGTGCCCGGGTACTTACGACACCGGCGCCCGGTTTCAGCATCGGCACGATGCGTGGCACACCTTTGGCCGTGCGCGACGTGAGGGCGATGATGGGTTTTCCGCCGCGGGAAAGTGCTGCACCGCGCATGAAATCCATCTGTCCGCCTACACCCGAATACTGGTACGTGCCGATGGAGTCGGCGCAAACCTGGCCGGTCAGGTCGACCTCGATGGCGCTGTTGACCGCTACCACATTGTCGTTGCGGCGTATGATAGACGCTTCATTGACGTAGTCGATATCCAGAAATGCGAAAGCCGGATTGTCGTCGATATAATCGTACAGGCGGCGGCTGCCGAGTGCGAAGGAAGTGACGGATTTGTGCGGGTGAATGGTTTTATAACGATTCGTCACCACGTCTTTTTCCACCAGGGCAATCATACCGTCGGAAAACATTTCCGTGTGCACGCCCAGGTCTTTGTGGTTGTGCAGGCAACGCAACACGGCATCCGGAATGGTGCCGATGCCCATTTGCAGGGTGCTGCGGTCGTCGATCAGTTCGGCGATGTAACGCCCGATCTGAAGTTCGTCCTCCATCGTACCGTTTCCGTAATGCACTTCATGCAAGGGTTCGTCGTGGTGAACCATGGCATGAAAACGCTCCACATGCAGCAGGCCGTCGCCGTGGGTGCGCGGCATTTGCGGATTTACCTGTGCAATGACGTGGCGGGCATTGTTGACCGCCGACCGCGCAATATCGACCGAGGGGCCGAGTGAGCAGTAGCCATGCCGGTCGGGTTCCGAAACCTGAATAATCGCTACGTCGAGCGGCAGGATATTTCGCCGGAACAAGTCGGGGATTTCACTCAGAAAAACCGGCACGTAGTCGGCGCGTCCGTCTCTTACCGCTTCGCGGATACTGCCGGAAACGAAGAGGGAGTTGAAATGAAATTGCTGGTGGTATTGCGGTTTGTCGAGTTCGACATCGCCGTACATGCTGATGGAAACGAGTTCCACATCATTCAGGCGGGATGCTTGTTCGCCCAGTTTTCTAAGCATGTAACAAGGTGTGCAGGCGCTCCCATGCACGAAAACCCGTTGTCCGGAACGGATGGTTTTGAGCGCTTCTTCAGCAGAAATATAAGATATCATGACCGGATAAATTTAGCCACAAAATTATCGACGCGGCAGGTCGGCGGCATTGACGGCCGTCACCACCTGTAGTGATGCCCGTCAGGAAGCGTTTTATTCCGTCGAATGAAACGACTTGATCGTACCCGGCGCGGCATACGTGTCTTCCACTTTCCTGTTGAATGCTTCGTACGATTCTGCCGGAATTTTGTGGCGGATGGATTGCAGGAACTGCCTCAGTTTGAGGTATTCGCCTTCCGTGAGCACATTGTCTTCCATAAATGCGTTGAAGAGTTCGAGGAAGTTTTCGCTGACGTTGCGGGCAAATTCGATGCGTTTTACCTTGTCTTCAATGAACGCGAGGAAGTACAGGCCTTCGGTATAGCCCAGGCGGCGTTTCAGTACCAGGCTGTCTACCTCGTTTTTAATGTCCTCCAGGCGGCGGGCGGCGCCTTCCGCACTTTCGGCCTGTTTTTCAAAACTGTCGTACACTTCACGGGCCTGCTCGCCATAGTGCCGGATCAGTTGTTCGCGGCGGCGGAATACCCACCAGCCCACCAGCGCGGTGAGCAGGGCAGTGGTGGCGACCATGGTGATTTCCACGAAATAACCGGTGTCGTGCAGGTACTGGATCTGGCGGGCAAGAAAACTGGTGTTCGGCTCCAGGCCATCGTTTTCGATGGTCTCGTCGAATGCGTCGAAGTCGCCGATTTCCAGCGGATGTTCCGGTCGCAGCGCATTCAGGTGGTTGAGCACCGTTTGTTTGAGTTCGGTGCGGTCGCCGTCGCAAAACAACTCCCGCAGGCCGGTGCCCTGGCCCATCTGGTAACCTTCTCCGTAATGCGTACGCAGTAACTGATTGATTTTCAGGAAATAATACAGGAAACGCCGGGTTTCGGCCACATCGTGCACGGCTTTGGCCTGTGCGGGCGTGAGGTCGGTTTTTTGTTGCATCAGCCGCATAACGGCCAGCAATTCGAGCGGGTTGGGATCGAGCACGTATTGCTTGCCCAGGCGTTTGAAATGTTCTTCGTTGAATTCCACCTGCGAGCCCGGCCCCAGGTGTGTCACCGATACGAGGTAGAAATTTTTCGGGAACCGAAACTTTTGTCCGCCGATTTCGGCTTCCGGATTTTTGCTGCTCAGGGCCTCCCACAACGCAGGCCCCCAGAAGGTTTCGGGATTGATTTTGTCAAAATTGTCGAGGACTACAACGAAGGGCTGGTTGGGTTGCTGCTCGCAACGCCGCCACATTTGCAGCAGTTCGCCGGGCACAAACAGCCCTTTTTCATTTTCTACGCCGATGTATTTTTTGTGGAATTCCAGGTCGAATTCCGGTGCGCAATCGATTTGCAGCACCCGGGACGGGTCGCCGGCCACGAGGTTGGAAGCCCGTTTGGCCTGCTTGGTAGCGCCGGTGCCGGTGACGCCGGAAATGACGATGCGGCGCTTGTCGGCAGTTGCTATGGCGCGCGTCATTCTTTGGAAGGCCGTCCACTCGATGTTGGACAAAGCGGGAATGGAAACCAGGTGAATTCCGGTCGTATCGCCGGGAATAAAAGGAACGCCATGGATCTGGCTGTACAGCAATTGCAGGGAATCGGGTACGTCGGCGATCAGTACGGAAGGCGTACGCAGGAGCCTTCCCGACTCAATCCACATCGGATCGGGTAAATTGCGACATCCCAGCCAGAGTAAAAACAGGATGGCCGGAATGACGGGTATTGCCAAAAGTCGGGAGGTGCGTACGTTCAATGGATTAGAAATTTTTGTAAAGGTAATTTGTTATTGGTTATCGGTTATTAGTTATTAGGGGTGTTTCAGGCTGGAAGGAGTGGTTAAAGATGGTTTGTTTTCCCTTTTTACAGAAAGAATACTATAAAAGCGGGAAAACAAACCATCCTTAACCACTCCTTCCAGCCTGAAACACCCCTAATAACTAATAACCGATAACCAATAACTACTTTTTAATAGCCTTAATCTGCTCTTCCAGTTCCAGTTCGTCGCCGGGGCTGTAGCCCACGTGTTCGAAAACAACATTGCCGGAGGCGTCCAGCAGGATGGTATGCGGCACGGAAGCCACGTTGGCCGTTTGCTGGAATTCCTTGTTCGCATCCACCAGCACGCGGTATTCCCAGCCTTTTTCCTCTACCATAGCCGGAATTTTGGCGGCCGTGCGGGCATCGTCGACGCTGATGGCTACCAGTTCCACGCCGTATTTTTCCTGCCACTCCGGGTAGTAGTCTTTGATGGCATCGAGTTCTTTTTTGCAGGGCGAGCACCAGGTTGCCCAGAAACTGATAACGGTAATTTTGCCGGTTTTGCCGAGTTCCTGCACGTTTAACGCCTGGCCTTGCAGGGTTTTAACCGTAGCGGAAGGAAGGCTTTTCATTTGTGCGAAGCCGCTTGCAGCAATCAAACAGGCTGCGAAAAAGAGAAACGTTTTTTTCATTGTTGCTTGAATCAAAATTTAATGGTCAGTTTTGGATGCCGGATTATACGCCGGATAAACGCACCAAAAGTACAGGAAAGGGATTTGGAAAAATGGGGCTTAACCTGTCTTTAACTTGTTGTTGGTTATTGGTTATTAGTTATTGGTTATTGGTTATTGGTGAGTTTCAGGCTGGAAATCAGGGAAAGGGAAACAGATTTCCCCCTTTTTCAATTCTTTGCCTGAAACTCACCAATAACCAATAACCAATAACCAATAACTAATAACCACTAGGGAACACAAATCCGCCGCAGCGCCGCGCTATCCCCATTGAACACATTAAAATCAACGCGTTCGTTGATACCGTTCACGTTGCCGCGGTCGCTGTGTTGCCAGAAATGCCAGTCTTCGGAACCGGGCATATCGAGGTCGCTGACATGGAAATGGGCAATCCAGAAACGGTATATTTTGAAATCTTCTTCATCGTTAAAATAGAGTTTGTAAAAATCCCGGTTGGTGTACAGGATGGGGCGGACCTTGTAGTGCTTTTCCAGGATATTCAAAAACTCCTTGGTGTAACGCTGAATCTGGGCCTTGTTCATGCCGCGGGTTTCTTCCACATCCACCACCGGCGGCAGGTCGCCGCTGCGAAGTTTGACCGAACGGATGAATTTGGAGGCCTGGTCGCGGGCGCTGACATTGGGTAAAAAATAATGGTACGCGCCTCGTATGATGCCCTGTTCGCGTGCATTTACCCAGTTTTTGTCAAATTCCGGATCTTCCAGCCAGGTGCCTTCGGTGGCTTTGATAAAAGCGAAGGTGATTTTCACGTTGCCGACTTTCATCTTTTTCACCCGCGTCCAGTCGACCCGTTGCTGCCATTTGCTCACGTCGATGCCGTGCACCGTGTAGCCGTCGGGAATCCGGATGCCGAATTGTTTGTACTCCTTGTAATGCAGGGGATACTCGATCAGCGAGCGCAGTTCGTAGCGCAACTCGGGACTGGCGATGAGGGCGACCAGAAAGATAAACAGCAGCGAAGTTCCCAGTTTCCGGGCGTCACCTTTGCGCACGGCGTAATTGGGAGGGAAAATGCGGAGTTTCTGGAACCAGCGGGACACGAGAGGTTATTAGTTATCGGTTATTAGTTATTAGTGCACTTAAGCATGGCTTCGGTTATTGAATTAGCCAAGAGTTATTGGACGAATAACCAATAACAAATAACCAATAACCTGAAACCTTTAACCATTACTCACCCAGAAACACAGGCTTCCTTTTCTCCAGAAACGCTGCCACGCCTTCCCGGTAATCGGCCGTGCTGCCGGCTTCACTTTGCAGGGTATCTTCCAGGGTCAGTTGTTCGGAAAAACTGTTATCGAAAGAAGCGTTCAGCGCTTTTTTGGTAAGTGCCAGGCCGCGTGTCGGCATTTGAGCCAGCGTTTCGGCCAGTTCGATGCTTTCTGCCAGAAACGTTTCATCGTGAAAAACCTTGTACACCATTCCCATGGTTTGCGCGTCTTCCGCATTGATCTTGTCAGACAGCATCATGAGGGCTGAAGCGCGCTGAAAGCCCACCAGCCGGGGGAGTGTCCAGGTGCCGCCGGAGTCGGGGATGAGGCCGATTTTGGAAAATGCCTGCGTGAAACTGGCCGACATACTGGCCACTACCACATCGCCGGCCAGCGCGATATTGGCGCCGGCGCCGGCCGCTACGCCGTTGACGGCCATAACGACGGGTTTTTCCAGGTTCCGAATTTTTTGTACAATAGGATTGTACCCGGTGGAAATGATCGTGGTCAGCGACGGACCGTTCGGGTCGGTCACTTCCTGCAGGTCTTCACCCGCGCAAAAGGCCCGCCCGTTTCCGGTGATGAGTATGGCGCGTACACCGGGATCTTCGGCGCAAATATCCAGCGCTTCCAGCAATTCGGCACGCATGGCCTGGTGCATGGAGTTGAACACCTGCGGGCGGTTGAAGGTGATACGGGCAACGCTGTTTTCGATGGATAGGATGATATATTCCATAATTGGGTTGTGGTGATGAAAAGGCGGGCAAAGATAAGTTAGTTATTGGTTATCGGTTATTGGTTATTAGGGTGGTAGGGCGCCATCTGTACCGACGCTTCTTCCACTCTTTCCGGGAAACGAAGTATTGGTACAGATGGCGCCCTACCACCCTAATAACCAATAACCCATAACCAATAACTAAATTCATCCTTTCTTCCCCGCCGCAATCACCCCGATTGCCCGCACCAGTTTGTCCAGTTCTTCGGTCGTGGTGTACACATTCGGGGTGACGCGCACGCCGTTGATCTTTTGCCAGTCGATGGTGGTGGTGTGAATTTTCCACTTGTCGAACAACTGTCCGGCGATGTCAGTGCATTTCCAGCCTTCCAGACCGAAATTGCCGATGGCGCAACTCCATTCCGGTTTCGGATCGGTGTAAAAACGAATGCCGGGCACGTCGCGCACGCGTTCCATCCAGTAGTTTTTGAGGAAATGAAGGCGCTCTTGTTTGCGTTTCGGGCCTATAAAGTTGTGTAAATCAAGCGAATAGCCGGTGGCCATTTCCGTCGGAAAACTGCGGGTACCCAACGATTCGAATTTCCGGATATTATCGCTGTCTGGTTTGTCGTTGGACAACAGGGGCCAGATTCCGGGAATTTTTTCCTTACGGATCCACATCAAACCTGTGCCGAACGGCGCGCACAGGAATTTGTGCAGGCTGGTACCCCAGTAATCGCAGCCGAGATCGGGGATTTTGTAGTCGAGCACGGCGAAAGAGTGCGCGGCGTCCACCAGCACTTCGGCGCCCTGTGCGTGGGCGCGGTCGGCAATTTTCCGGACGGGCAGGATCTGGCCGCTCCAGTTGATCACGTGCGTGAGGTGCACGAGGCGGGTTTTTTCGGTAAATTTCGATACGAACGCATTCACCAGGTATGCTTCGTTATCGGAAGGCAGGTCGAGGTCGACCCACACCAGCCGGATGCCGTCGCGGGCTTCGCGTTGTTTCCAGGCGTTCATCATATTCGGGTAATCGTAACGGGAGAGCACCACTTCATCGCCCGCTTTCAGGGGAAGCCCGAAAATGATGGTGTTCAGCGCTTCCGTCGTATTGCGGTTGATGGCCAATTCGTCGGGCGACACGCCCGCGAGGGCTGCCAGGTTTTCGCGCAGGGGCTCGCGGTCCTGGTCGAGTATACGCCACATGTAATACGACGGCGCTTCGGCACACATGCGGTTGTAGTGATCCAGCGCGTCCAGCGTGGCGCGTGGGGTAGGGCATACGCCGCCGTTGTTGAGGTTGATAAGCGTCGGGCTGGCACTGTACGCCTGCCGCACCTGCCGCCAAAAATCCTCTTCCGGCGTTCCGGCCGGCAGATCGGCGATGGGAAATGCGGCGGCTACCTGTTGGTGTAAAGCCAGGGAGCCCAGGAGGGTGGCGGTTTGGCGGATGAAACTGCGGCGATTAGTGCGCATGCGCTTTTTGTTATAGGTTATTCGTTATTGGTTATTAGTGGTGTTTCAGGCTGGAATTGGAAGTTGTGTGAGATCCTTTTTCCCTTTAGTCAAAATAGGTTACAACATACGAAGGAAAACAAATTACTCCTTATCTTTTCCTTTCAGCCTGAAACACCACTAATAACCAATAACTGATAACTAATAACCCCTTCCGGTTAAAGTGCCGTTAAAGCAGACCACAATTATTTCCCCGTTCAAAAATTTACCCACACTTTTGGCCTTCCACATATCCTGTTATTCAAGCCCTCTATGAAATTAATTCAACTGTTTGCCCTTTTACTTTTTCCTTTTATTGCTTTTTCCCAGGTGAGCGGAACCGTGCTCGACGAGCGTGGCGAACCGCTTCCATTCGCTTCCGTGTACGTGCGCAACAGCACCAACGGAACCGTGGCCAACGCGGAAGGTCATTATAAACTGAGCGTCGACCGCGGCGCACAAGAGATTGTTTTTCAATATATTGGATACAAACAGCAGGTTGAAAAAGTGAACGTTGGCGACAAACCCGTTCGCCTCAACGTGCGCATGCAACCGGCCAATCTCGAAATCGGCGAAGTGGTCATCACCACCGAAGACCCCGCTTACCGCATCATGCGCGAAGCCATCGCCAAACGCAAGTATTACAAAAGCAAGGTGAATTCTTCTTCCTACGACACCTACATCAAGGGCTTTTACAAACTTGTCGATGCGCCTGAAAAAATACTCGGACAGGAAGTCGGAAACATGGGCGGTATGCTCGACACCAACCGCACCGGCGTGGTGTATTTGTCGGAATCGGTGTCGAAAGTGTATACACAGGCGTCGCCACAGCGCAAAAAAGAGATCATGATTTCCAGCAAGACCAGCGGCTCCGAAAACGGATACAGCCTCAACCGCGCTACGCTGACCGAATTCAACCTGTATGATGAGCGCCTGGAAATTGACCGCGAGATCCTGTCGCCGCTAGCCGACAACGCATTCAATTACTACAATTTCAAATGGATGGGCACCATTCAGGATGAAAACGGATACGCCCTGGAGAAGATCAGGTTAATGCCCAAACGCAGCGCCGACCCGACGTTCAGCGGTTTTTTATACATCGTCGACGACTTGTGGAATATCGCCGGCGCCGATCTTTTTATCACCGGAAAAACCATCAAACAACCCGCGCTCGATACCATGCGCATTCAGCAGGAGTTCGTGCCGGTGGAAAAACCAGATACCTGGGTGCTGTTGTCGCAGATCACCAGTTTCAAATTCGGGGTGTTCGGCTTCAAGTTCGACGGGTTTTTCAACAGCGTTTTTTCCAATTACAACCTGCACCCCAATTTTGAAAAAGGCTTTTTCGACCGCGAGGTTTTTAAAATAGAAAAAGGCGCCAACGAACAGGATTCCAGTTACTGGAAGTCCGTGCGGCCGGTGCCCCTGACTTTAGAAGAATCGAGCGACTACGTTAAAAAAGACAGCCTGCAAAAGATCTGGAAAAGCAAGGAGTTCCTCGACAGTATCGACCGGAAAAGCAACCGCTTCAAACCTTTCGACCTGATCACCGGCTACACGTGGCAGAATTCGTACAAACGCACGAACCTGACCTTCCCGGGCGCCATGCAGTGGCTGCAATTCAATTCCGTGCAGGGGTTTGTATTCGATGTCAACCCGAGTTATACCCATTACACCGAACGCTCGGAAAAATACTGGCGCGTCGGAGGCAACGTCAACTACGGTTTTTCCGAAACGCGGCTGCGCGGGGCGCTGGAACTGGAGCGAAAATTCGAGAGTATCCGCTATTCTACCCTCAACGTCAGCGGTGGCGTGAACCCGGTGCAATTCAGCGACCAGAACCCCATCGGCACGTTCATGAACTCTTCGTACACGCTGTTGCGAAAGAAAAACTACATGAAACTGTACGAAAAAGCCTTCGTGCGGGCCGAATGGCGGCAGTTTCTGGCGCCCTGGGTGCAAATCCGTGCATCGGCCGAATGGGCGCGGCGCAACTGGCTGGACAACCACACCGACTACAGTTGGAGAAACAAGGACCGCGTATACACGCCCAATTACCCGGTACAACCTGAACCTGCCGACAAAACTTTCCCCGATCTGTTTGTGCTCAATGCGGAGTTCCGTTTCCGGTTCGGGCAAACGTATAGCAGTTACCCTACTTTCCGCTCATACGGACCGTCCAAATGGCCCAGCATTTACCTGCGTTACCGCAAAGCCATCCCGGGTGTAGCGGGCAGTACGGCTGATTTTGATTTTGTACAGGTGCAAATCAGCGAAAACGATATTTCCTGGGGACTGGTCGGTTATTCCGATTTTCGTGTCACCGCCGGTGCATTTTTACGGAAATCCAACATGGGATTCATGGATTTGTACCACCCGCGCGGCAACCAGATCCTTTTTTCCAACCCGGAGAAATACAACAGCAGTTTTTTCATGCTGCCGTACTATGCGTACTCTACCGACAAACCCTACGTGGAAGGGCACTGGCAACACCACCTGCAGGGCTGGCTGTTAGACAAGATTCCCGGTATCCGAAAACTCAACCTGAAAGAGGTGGTCGGCGCCAACGTTTACCACACCGAGCGGCCTTCGTCGGATCCGGCGTATACGAAGTCTTTGCCTTACTGGGAACTGAATTTCGGGCTGGAAAATATCGGCATCGGGGTGATACGTATGTTCCGGGTCGATGTGGTAGCGGGATTTTATGGCGGGAAATATGACAAGACGGGCGTGGTGATCGGGGTGGCGCTCTAACTGCAACGCGGATCACACGGATTTTAGAGCGGATTTACGCGGATTTCCTTCGTAGCGTACACCGTAGGAATTATTGCAACGCGGATTTCGCGGATGGGAAGCGGATTTACGCGGATTTCCCTCGTAGCGGACACCGTAGGAATTATTGCAACGCGGATTTCGCGGATTTTAGAGCGGATTTACGCGGATTTCCCTCGTAGATGCCCGTCGTAGAGTCAAAAATCTGCGTTGCAATGGACTCTACGAGGGAAATCCGCGTAAATCCGCTTCCAATCCGCGTGATCCGCGTTTCATAGTCCCGCGAAGTGCCGCACCAACTCATGTTCCGCATACACCGGTCGCTCCTGCCGCACCGCAAGCACAGGAATTTTTCCGTTCAAAATAAATTGCAACACGGCATCCGTTACGTCCGCCGTGCCGAGGTGGTGCCCGCCTTCTTTGGGGCTGTGCAAATGGCTGTCCGGCCAGAAATCATGGTAGCGCTGCGCTTCTGCATAAGGCGTAACGGCATCGGCAGGGTCGTGCACCAGCAAGCCTTGGACGTGTGAAAAAGCCGAGGTCATAATGGCGAAATCGTAGTGATCCAGCGTTTTGCCGACACGCTGTTCGAACCCGCGCACCATGCTCCAGTACAGCGGCGACCACAGGCCCAGCGTTTTTCTGTATTCGAGAAATACGCGCGGCGCATAACTGAAGGAGGCCATCACGGCCATACGTTTCGGGTGCAACGCGCGGGGCAACTGGTGCAACGCGTACACGAGGCTGCTGCCGCCGAAAGAATGACCTACTACGGCTTCTGCCGGACCGTATTCTTCCAGCAAAACACGCAGGATGGCAGCATTGGCCGGGATATTCAGCACACCTTTCGGCGCCATACCATGCCCCGGCGGGTCGTACGCCAGCACACGATAACCCGCCTCGAGCAGTGCGGGCACGAAGTAGCGCCAGCGCCCCGAATTGTATCCCCAACCGTAACTCAGCACGATCAGCGGGGCCTCGGCGGCGCCCCAGTGGTATTCCACAATAGCCTGGTCGGCTACCGTGCGGCGCAGTTGCCGGGCAGTTTCCAGAAACTGCCGTTCTTTCTCCCGCACATGTGGTTTGGGCGGCTGCGAAAAGACCTGCACCGCTTTGGCAGCAGCCTGTTTGGGGGCTACCAGCGACCAGAGATTGAGGCCGAGGCCGATGGTTTTGATGATGAATCTTTGCATAGCGAGGGGGTGTTTTTGAGGTTGATGAGGGTTGATAAAGGGTTTATGAGGTTGATAAGGTTGATATTCGTCTGCCCGGGGTAAGGGTGATATGTTAACCTCATAGAGTGGCTGAATATAAACCTTATCAACCTTATCAACCTCATAAACCCTTTATCAACCCTCATCAACCCCTTTATACATTTTTTTCCCAAACAGCCCCACTGCCCTTTCCACAAACCGTTCCAGGTGCTGCTCGTCGTTGCTCACTTTGTACATAATTATTGTGCCTTCGTATTCGCACAGCAGCCGGTAGGCAGTATTTGCCGCTTCTTCCGGCGGCATGATGGCGCTCAGTATACCCGCGACTGCTGCTTTCCACTCGTCCCAAATGGCCTGAATGGGTTCGTTGAACCATCCGTCACGGCCGGTTTCCAGGGCAGTATTGGCGAAAAAGCAGCCGCGGCGCTCCATTTTTACGATGCGGTTCTGGCGGCGCAGCAGTTTTTCGAGGCGCTGCTCCGGCGGCAAATCTTCCTGTGCCACGGAGAATACCATACTGCGCATGGTTTCCTGGGCATACTCCACCACGGCGCGCATCAGGCTTTCTTTGGACAAATGGTGGTGCATGAGCCCCGATTTGCCCAGGCCCGTGGCCTCGGCCAGCATACTTACCGAAGTGCCGTGGTAACCGTGGCGGTTGAATACTTCCCAGCAGAGGCGGAGAAGGTCTTGTTTTTCTATTTTTTTGACTGGCATGGGTTGATTATACCGAACGTTCGTACGGCAAAGATAAGGCGAGCCGTTAAAATGGGCAAAAAAAGTGGTGATTTTTTTTGAAGAAAAGTGGATTGATAAAAATCGGGCTACTTTTGTATTGTATAGAAATATGTTATGTATCGGTGGGTAATCAGATTTTGGGTAATTAGATGACAGGCTTTTTTCCTTTTTTATATTTTGAAGACGTTTAAATAATATTAGTATTTCTTAAATTTATATGAAACATGGTTACAATTGATTTTTATTCCGGCTTTATCATCGTGCTTACGTTTATATTGGTTCTTACTTTCTTCTGGCATGCAAACTGGGTTTTACGAAATGCAGAAACGGGTGGTTCTTACCGCCAAAAAGATAGTGACGACTATGTATTAGGGAAAAAATATAATGAGGACATTAGTTCGTTAGATTCTAACTTAAAGATTACCCGGGACAGGATCGTTTCTTTTTTAGGGGTGTGGAAAGTTGCGTTTTTTCTTTATTTCCTTGTTTGTACCGCAACGCTTTACATAGGATATACTTCGAAGATGCAATTAGTGGATCGGGTAAAAAGTTTGGAAGACCGGGTTAAATATGTTGAAGAGCGGCTTGGAATTTCAAGATAGATTTTCTGCCGTTGCTGGACCCCGACCGCCAACAAACCGCAGGATCAATGTAAAAAATGAATTAGCATATAAGTTGTTGTAAGCGGGGACGCTAACAATAAAAAATCACTCAAATGAAACACCCACTCCATCTGCTCCTCCTCCTTCTCGCCTTGCTCCTTCCCGCATCCGGCTACACCCAAACCAAAAAATCCCCCCCCGAAATTCCTTACGGAAACAACGCCGCCAAAGGCCGGTACTTCGCTACAGGAGGCATCAAACTCTACTACGAAATTTATGGAAAAGGCAAGCCGCTGCTCCTGATTCACGGCAACGGCGGCTCTATCCGCGACTGGCGTTTCCAGATTCCCTTTTTCTCCAAACAATACCAGGTCATTGCCGTCGACAGCCGCTCGCAAGGCAAATCTGTGGACACCACCGGCGTACTCAATTACGAAATGATGGCCGACGATTTCGACGCCTTGCTCACCCACCTGAACATTGATTCCGCATACGTCGTGGGCTGGAGCGACGGCGGCATCAACGGTCTCCTGCTGGCTATCCGGCACCCCGGCAAAGTGAAAAAACTGGCGGTCACCGGCGCCAACCTGCGCCCCGGCGCTCCGGCCATTTCCCAGGACGGCATGAACATGGTGTCCGAAGCGCTGACACAACTGCACGCCGCTCCACAGGACGCTGCCACTAAAAACACCATCAAACTGCTGCATATGATGGAAGTGGAACCCAACATCCCACTGACGGACCTGCACAAGATCAAATGCCCCGTGCTGGTGATGGGCGGCGATTTCGACGTGATCAATCCGGCGCACACGCTGGAGATTTTCCAGAATATACCGCAAGCCTATCTCTGGATACTGCCAGAATCGGGCCATGGTACGCCGCACCGGTACAAAAAGGAGTTCAACGCCAAAGTGCTGCACTTCTTTACCCATGCGTATCAAAAGCCGGCTTGGACGGACTGGGAGCCTTAATTTTTTATTGCCATGAAAAGGAAAGTTTCCACTCCGACCATCAGGTATTACAGGAGCGAAAGCCACCGACAGCCATAGGAAAACCGAATAATTTCACCGGTTTCGCAAATCGGCGCCAGATGTGACAAACATTTGTGCGCCTGCTGCGTGGCACATTCAAAACAATGAATCCAGCATGAAAATCCATTTTTTAAGCCTTCTTGTTTCCCTGTTCTGTTTCCAGTCCGCCCACGCTGCCACCTGGCGCGTCGGTCCCACCCGAACCTACTTATTCTGTAGCCAGGTAGCCCCGCTGGTACAAAACGGCGATACCGTTCTGATCGATTACGCCATTTATGTGAACGACCCGCAGGTAAAATGGACTAAAAACAACCTCCTCATAAAAGGTGTGGGCGGCCGGCCCAGGTTGCAGGCCGGCAGCATTATTGCCAATGATGCGGTCAACGGGAAAGGCATTTTCGTCATCAGCGGCGCGAACGTTACCGTCGAAAATATTGAATTTGCCAATGCCGTCGTGATCGACAACAACGGTGCTGGTATCCGGCAGGAGGGGCCGAATCTGTTGGTGCGGTATTGCAAATTCACCAGCAACGAAATGGGCATCCTGTGCGGCAACATCGCCAACTGCAAAACGGTGGTGGAGTACTCCGAGTTTATCAACGGTGGCAGCGCCTTAAACCCTGGTTATCAGCACAATATCTACATCAACCACATCGACACGCTCGTGTTCAGGTACAATTACACGCACGACGCCATCGCCGAAGGGCATGAATTAAAAAGCAGGGCGAATTACAATTTCATCCTGTACAACCGCATTTCAAACGAACAAAGCGAGGACAGCAGGACCATCGATCTGCCCAACGGCGGCACCTCGGTCCTTGTAGGAAATATCATAGAACAAGGCCCCAATTCCGCCAACAGCAACCTGCTGGGTTATGGACTGGAAGGGCTGTCCAACGCCGTACCGCACAACCTCTGGATTTGTAATAACACGTTTATCAACAAAAAAACGACCGGTAGTTTTATCAATATCGCGGCAGGCACCGATACGCTGTTTCTGAAAAACAATATCCTGGCCGGCGCCAAAACGGGCGGACTCATTATCGGGACCGCAACCGTACTCGATTCTTCGCACAATATCGTCAACAACAACATCGCGCCCTTGGGGTTTGCCGATGCGGCACTGTATGATTATCATTTGGAGGCAGGTTCTCCTGCAATCGATGCGGGTATTGCGATCAGTAAAAATATTCGCGGATATGCCCTGCTGCCGGACCGCATTTATAAAGACACCTGCGACGTGGAAATGCGCAACAACGAAAATGCGATCGATATCGGCGCTTTTGAATACAACCAGCCGCTGGCAGTGGCGGATGTAAATGCAGCCAGACTGATCGTTTTTCCCAATCCGGCATCGGATATGGTACACGTGGATGTGAACGGAGAAAATTTACAGCGCATTGAAATCTGTGACTTAAACGGAAGGTTGTTGCGTGCCCATGCTACGGCTGATTTCTCCATCGCCCATCTGGCCGCCGGAATGTATATGGTTGTAGTACGGACGGATAAAACGACGCATACTTGCAGTATTATTAAAAACTA
>ENA-UOWO01001413-UOWO01001413.1-activated-sludge-metagenome-genome-assembly--contig:-NODE-1413-length-31967-cov-6.632176_pt1 | contig 31967 bp, 27 predicted proteins | sample MGYA00238148_ERZ761564 | MGnify/ENA primary metagenome ERZ761564 (study PRJEB28885, sample SAMN05720194) | activated sludge metagenome | isolation source: Anaerobic digester | place: USA...
ACTTGCTTGCCATATTATCAGCATAAATGTTTATGCTGTTCTAGACAAGCTCCATCACTTTTATTATAACTTAAAAAATAATTCTGGCCAACCTATTTTGAATTCTTTTTTATTTTCAACCTTTTCTTGTAATCAGGCAGAAAATACAATTTTGCGCGCCGAGTCTTGATTTCTTTGACCGCCTCTATTTTATCAATCAAGGGTGATTTCAGGGGAAAAATCTTCTCCACCCCGATATTGTTATGAGAAGTTTTTCTGACCAAAATCGAGCCATTAACAGTTTTAGGCTTGCGCACCGACAAGATAATCCCTTCAAAAACCTGAATTCTAGTTCTTTCTTTGCCTTTGGCATCAATATCTTTTATCTTTTCATGGACACGAACAGTCATCCCGGATTTTAACTCTTCCGGTTCTGTCTTTTGCGTTTTTATTTCTTCCGTGATTTTCTTTTCCTCTGACATATTGTTATGCTTATTTTAAATTTATCATTAATCCTTATCTTACGTTAATTTCGTTATTTTGTCAAGATAAAAATTCCTTGATTTTTTATCCATAAAATGTTAGAATAACCCCAGTCTAAAGCAATATTTTTCCTATTTTTGCCTTTTGACTTTTGAATTTTAACTTTAACCTTATGTCCGGACATTCCAAATGGGCGACCACCAAACGCGCCAAAGCGATCGTGGATGCCAAGCGTAGCAGTGCTTTTACCAAGCTCGCCAACAATATCACTATCGCGGCCAAAGAAGGCGGCGGCGATGCAACTATCAATTTCAAGTTGCGCATTGCTATTGACAAGGCGCGCGAGCACAATATGCCCAAAGAAAATATTGAACGCGCTATCAAGCGCGGTACTGGTGAGCTCGGGGGCGCGGCTGTTGAGGAAGTGATGTATGGTGCTCTTTTGCCCAACTCCGTGGCGGTAATTATCAAATGTCTGACCGACAACAAAAACCGCACCCTAAACGAAGTTAAAATATTATTACAAAAAAATAATGCCCAGCTAACAGACCTTAATTCCATCGCTTGGCAATTTGATCAAAAAGGGGTAATCAAAATCAATCAAAGCGACTTGGTCGGTAAAAACAAAGATGAATTGGAATTAACGATTATTGACGCTGGCGCGGAAGATCTAGCTTCTGATGACGAGGAGTTGGTTATTTACACCAACCCCAAGGAGCTGCAAATAGTCAAAGAAAAATTGGAAGCTGCCGGCTTAAAAATCTCCAGTGCTGATCTGGAAATGGTGGCCAAAGAAAAAGTCTCGCTTGAAGGAGATGCTTTGGATAAGGTAATTAAGGTTTTTGATTTGTTAGACGAGCTGTCTGATCTGAGCGATTATTATACGAACTTGGAATAAAATATAGTCTCCCCCTATTTAGGGGGAGTCCGCCCTGCGAAGGGCGGGAGGGGGTATCGTGGATTTTCCAATAGGTAATAAATAATCTGATAGTAGTTTTCGCTATACCCCTCTGGCTCTCCCCGCAGGGCCCAATGCGGAGTTCGCCACCTCCCCTTACCAGGGGAGGATAAATTCTCTTTGTTTTTATGCTTATTCTCGGTCTTGATCCTGGCTACGCCCGCGCTGGCTGGGGCTTTATCCGCCAAGAAAAAAATATTCTCCAGCCGGTGGCTTTCGGCTGTCTAGAAACAACCAAACAATTATCGCATCCCGAGCGCTTGCAGAAACTCCAGGCCGAACTCAAGAAAATTATTATTAAACATCGGCCCGACGCTCTCGCCATAGAAGAGCTTTTCTTTTTTAAAAATCTCAAGACCGCCCTGCAGGTCGCGGAATCGCGCGGTGTAATTCTCGCCACCGCCTTTGATTGTCATCTGCCAGTTTATGAATTCACCCCGCTCCAAATCAAACAAGCCATCACTTCCTACGGCCGCGCTGACAAAAATCAAATTCAGCAAATGGTCAAATTAATTCTTGGCATGAAAGAAATTATCCAGCCCGATGACGCGGCTGACGCCGCGGCCATTGCCATCACCTGCGCGCACTCTCTGCCACTAAAACATTAAAACATAAAAGTATTAAAACAATCAGTATCTTGTTGGGAAGTAAAAACTAGAAGTTAATTCTTATGCCCCAAAAACACTTAAAAATCGTTTCCATCTCTTCTGAACTCCACCCTTTTTCCAAAACCGGTGGCTTGGCTGATGTGGCTGAAAGCTTGCCGGTCGCTTTACAACGCTTGGGGCATACGGTTATTTGTCTCACCCCGCTTTATGGGAAAATAATTGATAAGCAAAAATTCAATCTCCATTTATGGCGAGAAAACGTAAAATTAATTATTGATAGCCAGAACAAAGTGCCGGTCAATTACTGGCAGGGCGAATTACCGGGCGGTCCCATTGTTTATTTTATAGAGAATGAAAAATATTTTTCCCGTCAGGAAAAAATTTATGGTTCCAACCACGAGAATGCCCGTTTCTTATTATTTAACCTGGCCGCCCTCAAACTTTTGACCATCCTTAAATTCAAAGCCGATATTCTCCACTGTCATGATTGGCATACCGGCCTCGTGCCTTATTTTCTCCGTCGAGATTTCAAACCTTCCTCCACCCTCAAGCGCGCGGTCACCGTCTTTACTATCCACAATATTATTTACCAGCTCGGTCATAACTGGTGGGAGATTCCGACCGAAAAGCGTGATGATGGCAAATTTAAATTACCTTCTTTTGATGACCCGCTTTTGGAAAATATCAATTTTGCCAAGCGCGCCATTCTCAATGCTGACCTTCTTAGTACTGTTTCTGAAAATTATGCCGAGGAGATCCTGACCAAAGACAAAGGCCAGGGGCTGAATGTACTCTTGGAAAACCGCCAAGATCGTTTGTTTGGTATTATCAATGGCATTGAGAATGATGACTACAATCCCAAAACCGATCCTGGTCTCAAGCTCAATTATGATTACAAAAATATTGCCGCCAAAGCCGTCAACAAGGCCTGGTTACAGAAAAAATACGACTTATCTCTTTCCCCGGATCTACCGCTCGTTATTATGTCGGCGCGCATTGCTTTTGAAAAAGGTTTCAATTTGGTCTTGGAAATATTAGAGCACCTGGTTCGTTACAATATCCAGATGATTATTATGGGTGATGGCGACAAGAATTATATTAGCCAAATTGTCAAAATCAGCAAAAAATATCCGGGTAAACTAGTTTGGGTACCCTTCTCGCAAAAAGACGAAACCAGTCTTTATGCCGGCGGCGATCTTTTGGTTCTGCCTTCCAATACCGAGCCTTGCGGCCTCAATCAGCTCAAGGCTATGCGCTATGGTTGCATCCCGATTGCCCATTCCATCGGTGGTCTGAAAGATACCATTACGAATTTTGATTTTAATAATCGCGAGGGCAATGGTTTTGTTTTTACCAATTACAGCGCGCTATCTTTTTACGGCGCCATTATGCGCGCTCGCGAATATTACAAAAATAAAACACTCTGGAATAAATTGGTCAGCCAAGCAATGCGCCTGTCTTACTCCTGGGATTTGCCAGCCACACGCTATGTGCGCCTGTTCAAAACCGCTATCAAATTACGGCAGGAGGCAGCCTCAGAAAACGGGCAAAAATAGCTTTGGAATTTTCAATTTTCAATTTCCAAATAATGATTCAATTTCTCAATTTTAATTAAGTCATTAAAAATTTATTGGAAATTGAAAATTGTAAATTGAAAATTATCCCCATGTTTTGGCTCAACTTCCTCCATTTCTATCAACCGCCCACTGCTTCTGATGAGCAGGTTAAAGAGATTACCAAGAGCTGTTACCAGCCTTGGGCTGATTTTTTATTAAAAAACAAAAAAGTCAAAATTACTCTCAATATTACCGCCTGCTTGACTGAACGTTTATTCAGTTTGGGCTATGGTAAATTATTAAAGCAATTCGCCACTCTCGCTAGACGTGGCCAAATAGAATTTGTCGAGTCAGCCGCCTTTCATCCCATTTTACCCTTATTGCCGGACAAGGAAATCATCAAACAAATTCAAATCAATCACGATATCAATTCCCGTCGCCTGGGTTCCAGCTATCAGCCGCGCGGTTTTTTCCCGCCCGAGATGGCCCATAATCACCGGCTTGCTAAAATTATTAAAAAATTAGGCTACCACTATCTCCTCTTGGATTCTCTCGCTTTGCCCGCTAAGATAGGCAATCATTATCATTACCAAATAAAAAATAATGGCCTCTCTGTGATTTTTCGCGACCGCTCGCTCTCACAGACTTTCGTGCCAGAGTCATTAATGAATATTTTCTCGCCACAAAAAAATTCTGCCTCGGTTATTATTACTGCGACCGACGGTGAGCTCTATGGCCATCGTCACGAGAGTTGGCAAGATATTTATTTGCAAGCAATAAATATTCCTCATCTCAAAACTGTGACCGCGAGCGAATATCTGGCCAGTTCAAAAATTACCCGACCAATCACCCCCCTAACCTCATCTTGGGAAACGACTCCGCGTGAACTGAAACTCAACCAGCCCTTCAACCTCTGGGCCAATCCCCAAAATAAAATTCATAGACTGCTTTGGCAATTGGCTGATTTTGCCTTACAATTAAATTATCAACACTCTGGCGACCCGCACCATTTTTCCTCGCGCCTGCATCTCGAGCGGGGACTGGCCAGTTGTACTTTCTGGTGGGCTTCCGGGCATGATTTTAAATTATTTGGCGCCCCGGCCTGGAATCCTGAAGAAGTTGAAAAAGGCGCCCTGGAATTGATCCGCTCCGTGCGTACTCTTACCGGCATTTCTTCCCTTCAAAAAATTAAAGCCGAACGTATTTTTTTAAAAATTCATCAAGCTATTTGGTTCACTCATTGGCGCACCAAATAATATTTTTATATGAAACAATTCGATGATCTTGTCGCTCGTCTCGATGACAGCCAATATTTTTTAGATATTTTTAATGAACGCCTGAAGCTGATTGACTCTCGGGCCGTCAAAATTTTATTCCATCAGTTTTTTTATATCAAACGCCACGCCGGCGCCGACTTTTTTCATTATGTCATTGAGCATCGTCTGACTCTGGAGTTAAAGAGCGGTCTAAAAATCCGCCGTAAGATTTATACTATCAGTTTTTCCAATAATATCCGTCGACCCATGTATCAGGTCATGTCGCTGGTTTATAAAAATAGTTTTAGCGCCGGGCCGGTTGTCGTGCCCAAGCCGCTGTGGTATGAAGAAACGACCATGACCCTTTTCTATTTGGGGATTCCCGGCGACACCCTTTTGGAACATCTGAAAAATGGCCACCTGGATTTTGATTATTTTAAAAAAATCGCCCAGGCCTTGCGTCGTCTGCACGCCACCAAATTTCCACCGGGCGCCTTTAAGATTCACGATTTTTCTTTGGGCTATTTGGACCCCACCAGTGTTTTGGCTCGGCCACAAAACATGGAAGATCCGCTCAAGGCCGAACTTTTGGAACAATTAAAAAAACTGGAACAGCTTCAGGCCAAAACAGTAAAAGAAAAACTAGTTCTCTCGCATGGTGACTTTCATCCGGAAAATGTTATTGTCAACCGTTTTAATAGCGCCGAGCTGGCCATCATTGATTTATCTGAAGTCTGTTTAGCCCCACGTTTTTATGATCTAGCCTCTTTTCTTCTCCAACTGAAATTGATGAGCCTGGGTTATTTGGAGCCCCGCGTATATGCCCAAATAGAAAAGATTATTTTAACCAGTTATTTTCATCAGTCAAAAATTAATCCAGCCGCCCTAGCTCAGATCAATCTCTATAAAGCTTGGACTGCTCTGAAAAACGCCGTTTACTCCATGATTTTTATTGAAGAGCACAATCGCCACTATGCTCGCTATTTGATTTCCCTGTCGCGTGAATTCAGTGAAAAAATTAAATAAAAACAAGATGTCTACTAATAATCTACCAAAAGTCTTATTCGCTTCTTATGAGTGCGCTCCTTTTTACAAAGTGGGTGGTCTGGGCGATGTGGCTGGCAGTCTGCCCAAAGCGCTTAAGAATTTTGGCGTTGATGTGCGGGTTGTTTTGCCGTATTACCAAGCAATCAAAAAAAATTATCCCCGGTTAAAAAATTTCAAAACCATCAAGCTGACTGCCGCTGGCGAGCAACTGACCGTCGATATTTTTACCAGCCACTTGCCGGGCTCTAGGGTGCCGGTTTATTTTTTGGGTAATAAATATTTTGACGCTTTAGATATTTTTGACAATGACAGCCGTTTTCGTTTTAGTCTTTTTGCCTATTTGCTCACCCAAGTCGGGGATAGTCTTGACTGGCAACCAGACATTATTCATATCAACGACTGGCATACTGGCCTAGTCCCTGTTTTTCTCAAAAAAAACAAGCAAACAGTCAAAACCATTTTCACCATTCATAACTTGGCCTATGGCGGTGACACTGATTTGTCTATTCTTGCGCGCTTCGGCTTGGTCGCCCGGGATTTTTCTTTGGTTAAAAATAACGCCGTCAATATCATGCGCGAAGCTATCGCCGGGAGTGATATTATTACCACCGTCAGTCCGACCTATGCCCGAGAGATTTTAACACCCGAATTTGGGTGTGGCTTGCAAGATATTCTTCATAAAAGGAAAAAAGATCTCTTCGGCATCCTCAATGGCTTAGATTATCAATTTTTTAATCCAGCCAAAGATCCCTATTTGGCATTTAATTATTCTAAGAAAAATCTGGCGAAAAAGAAAATTAATAAAGAATTTTTGCAAAATAAAATTAATTTACCAGTCAATTCGGCCGTGCCACTCGTTGGCCTGATCAGCCGTTTGGCCGATCAAAAGGGTCTTGATCTCCTAGTTAAAATCTTGCCAGATTTTTTTAAATTTCCCATTCAGTTGATTGTCCTTGGTTCTGGTGAAAAAAGATATGAAAAAGAACTTGCTCTTTTTCAAAAAAAATATCCGCTTCAGTTTAGTTTTTTACCAGTCTTTGATCCAGCTCTCGCCAATCAAATCTATGCTGGTGCCGATCTTTTCCTAATGCCCTCGCGCTATGAGCCTTGTGGCTTGGGGCAGTTGATTGCCATGCGCTATGGTACTTTGGCCTTAGTTCGTATTACCGGCGGCCTGAAAGACACAATTATCAATTTTAATGGCAAAAACCTGGCTACTGCCACTGGTTTTTGTTTTAAAAAATATGACCCTGAAAGCTTATTTGTAGCCTTAAAACGAGCAATTAATCTTTTTACTAATCAGAAAATTTGGCGAAAGTTACAACTAAATGGCATGTCGGCCGATTTTTCTTGGCAACAATCAGCCAAGCAATATTTACAGCTTTATCGTCATAGCTAGGGCCGGTTAAGGCTTGATTTTTTAGGCCCAAATGCTATACTAGTGATATTGAAAGGGGCATTTTTATTTTAAATTTATTTTATTTTTATGACTTTTGACCCGAATTTTCTTAAACAAATAAAGACCAAACTTTTGGCCGAAAAGGAAAAAGTCGAACATGAATTATCTGAGTTTACTGTCAAGACGGCAACCGGCAAAGATGAAGTGGCTTTTCCGGACTACGGCGAGCAGAGCGGGGAAAACGCCGCCGAAGTCGCCAGTTTTGATAATGACTCTTCTTTGAAAAATGTTTTGAATGCTACCTTGCGCGATATCAACTCTTCCCTTGGACGCCTTGCCGACGGTACTTATGGTATTTGTAAATATTGCGGCCAGGAAATCAGCCACGAACGCCTGGAGATTCGCCCCACCTCATCTTCTTGCGTTGAATGCAAAAAAAAATTTTCCGGCGAATAATTTAAATCAACTTAACTAAACGGTCTATGACGATTCACGGTCGTAAATGGCTGGTCTTATTAGTAGGGTTGATTTTTTTTATAGTTGATCGGTATTTAAAATATTTTTTTCTCAGCCAACCATCGCGACCGCCAATCTTTATCTTTCATCTTTGGACCAATCAAAATCTGGCTTTCGGTTTGCCCCTTTCTTGGGGCCTGCGCCCCATTTTTTATTTTTTCTTGGTTCTGATTATTTTAATCATCTCTGGTTTGTTCTTGCGCGCCTGGCGCCGCTCATTAATTTTTCAATCTTTTGCCCTCTGGTTTGTTCTGCTTGGCGCTATTAGCAACACCCTTGATCGTTTTAAATATAATGCCGTCATCGATTTTATTGATCCAGGCCTACTGTCCATTTTTAACTTAGCCGACATTATGATCACCCTGGGTGTTGGCTTGCTTTGTTACGATCTTTTCTTCTCCCAAAAAGATTTAAAATAGTTTTGCCTTTTGATTTTTGAATTTTGCCTTTATTTTATGTCCACCAAAATACTTTCTGCCGCCGTGGTCGGACTTAATTGTGAACTCGTGGAGGTGGAAGCCGACTCTATCAACGCCCTACCCAAATTCATTGTGGTTGGTTTGCCTGATGTTGCTGTTCAGGAATCTCGCCAGCGCGTGCGCTCGGCCGTCAAAAATTCCGGTTTTCCTTGGCCGCGGGGACAAGTCACGGTCAATCTTGCTCCAGCTGATCTGAAAAAAGCCGGTCCCTCTTATGATTTACCTATTGCTCTGGCCATCTTGATTACCGGGCGTTCTTTGGTGTTGCCTTCTGATTATAGCGACGCGCTTTTTGTTGGCGAGTTGGCTCTTGACGGTCATCTGCGTCCAGTCAGCGGTGTTTTACCTCTAGCTATTATGGCTCGCGACAAGGCCATCAAGAAGATTTTTGTCCCAGCCGAAAATGCCGCTGAAGCTGCCTTGATTACCGACCTGGAAGTTTATCCAATCACTTCTTTGACCGAGGTAGTTTTACACTTGACTGGCGAGATACCTATTAATCTTTTTCGGCCGGATGAATTATCATCAACTGCAGAAATAAACATTCCTTCCAAATTTGACATGGCCTATGTGCAGGGCCAAGAACATGTCAAGCGCGCCTTGGAAATATCTGCCGCCGGCCAGCACAATATTCTCATGTCTGGCCCGCCTGGCTCTGGTAAAACCCTTTTGGCTAGGAGTATACCCACTATTTTACCCGAGATGACCCTAGAGGAATCGCTGGAAGTCACCAAGATCTATTCCGTCGCCGGTCTTTTGCCGCCAGCCGAACCGTTGATCAAAATTCGTCCCTTCCGCTCTCCTCACCATACTGCTTCCGGTGTTTCTCTGGTCGGTGGCGGCGCCTGGCCACGTCCTGGCGAGATTTCCCTGGCTCATCGCGGTGTTTTATTTCTTGATGAGTTTCCCGAATTTCCTCGTTTAATTTTAGATTACCTGCGCCAGCCTCTGGAAGATGGCATTATCAATATTTCTCGCGCCGCCGGCACCTTACAGTTTCCGGCCAAATTTATTCTCTTAGCTTCTATGAATCCCTGTCCTTGCGGCTATTACAGCGATCCGGAAAAAAATTGTACCTGTACCCCCATTCAGATTGCCAATTATCAGAAAAAAATCTCCGGTCCTATTTTGGATCGGATTGATATTCACATTGAAGTTCCGAGAATCGATTTCCAGAAATTGTCCGCCACCGAGTCTGGCGAACCTTCAGAAGCTATTCGCGCCAGGGTTAACTCGGCTCGGGCGCGTCAACTGACACGTTTTCAAAATACAAAGATTATCAGCAATTCCGAGATGAGCTCCGAAGAAGTCCGGCGGATCTGCCAGGTCGATTCCACCACCCAAGATTTACTCAAGCGGGCGGTTCAGCAAATGCGCTTGTCAGCCCGGGGCTATTACCGTATACTAAAGCTAGCTCGGACTATTGCTGACCTGTCTGGGGTAGAAAATATCAAAACCGAGCACGTCGCCGAGGCCCTGCAGTATCGGCCCAAGGTTGAGTGACACGCGAATATTGATTTGAATAAATGCGAATAGCCTGCGAATATTTACTAGATATTGAGATATTGAATATTGTTTCATTGTTATATTGTTAAATTGTTTTGGGCCCTCGTCGTTCAAAGGATAGGACACGAGATTCCGGATCTCGCGATAGGGGTTCGATTCCTCTCGGGGGCAAAGTCAGATAATTATTACTAGGTTCGTCACGAGTTCACCTCGGGACACCCGGTCGAATGACTGGGCGATTCCCACTGGGGGCAAAACTACTTGTATTTTTAATATATGATTACCACTATTATTTTGGATGCCGATGGCATTGTTCTTCATCGGGAAATGTATTTCAGCGATCGACTTTCTAAGGATTTCGGTGTTCCTCCGGAAAAAGTTATAGCATTTTTTAAAAAAGAATTTCCGCTTTGCACGATCGGCCAGGCTGACTTAAAAGAAGAATTGACCAAGTATATTCAAGAGTGGAATTGGCATGGCACGGTTGACGAGTTGATACAATATTGGTTTGAACACGAACAAAATATTGACCAGCGAATCATCAACCATGTCCAAGAGTTAAAAAACAAAGGAATTAAGTGTTATTTGGCTTCTGATAATGAAAAGTATCGCACCAAGTATATTTATGAGCAATTGGGTTTAAAAAATTATTTTGATATTATTTTTTCTTCGTCTAATATTGGCTTTTGTAAAAAACAGTTGGAGTTTTGGGACGCTGTCCACAACCAACTCGGTACACCGGAAAAATCATCCGTTTTAGTTTTGGATGACGACCAGAAATTTACGCCGCCAAATCATTTGGTTTTCCAGCTGAACTCTACACGGACTTCGAAAAATATACGGAAATTCTCAGCAATTTAACAACTGGACAAGGGTAATGTTTTATACTTAAATTAGTTTATTATTAGCTAAAATAATATATATGTCAGAAAAAAGATACGAATTAGCAGAAGGATTAACCAAAGAAGGTCAAGAGGCAGTTAGGACAGCGAATGAGGCCGTCGAAAAGGGTATAAATGAAGATTATGAATCAAGGTTCGCCGGAGCCATGCAAGGTGGAAGACTTGAACTTACTGTTAAAGATAATAGAACTGGGATTGTTAATACTATTAAAACTAAAAGTTTACGGGATTTTTTAGATGAAATGCATGAGCTTTATGAAGCTGATGTCGATTAGAATATTTTTTCATACCTTAAAAAATACGAGCCCAGCGCTCGTTTTTTTTACTTAACCCAAAATATAAAGGCGACACGTCGACGTGTCGCCTTCTCTTAAATCATTATTCCCAAATCTTAAATCATGATTTTCATCTTCATCTCAGCCACTTCCAAATCCGCTTCCGTCAATTCTTCCACCCCCTCTATTTCTACCCGACACAAGTAATCAACCAACTCTTTTTGTCCCGCCACCAATTCACCACCGCCGGCTACTTGCGCTTTCAATATTTCTTTGGGCTCGATATTTTTTTCCTTGCGCCAAGAGCGGATGGCTGTGATCAGATCTTGAATCGCTTTAAAATCTTGTTCAGTTTGCACGTTGATTTTTTCTTCATTTATCCCGGGCCAGCTCTCCACCATCAACATTTTTTCCGCTTCAAATGATTGAAAAATAGTTTCCGTGATAAAGGGCATAAACGGATGCAGGAGCTTCAGCGTATTCAGATAGACACTTGTCAAAAGCTGGTAAGTATTTTCATCACCTTGTTTCTTGGCGATTTCCACGTACCAATCCGCTAGTTCATGCCAAGCAAATTCATACAATTTTTCCGCGGCCAAAGAAAAGCGATAATTATCAAAATCGCCAGTCACTTCTTTGATTATATTATTCAATCGGCTGACAATCCACTTGTCAGCCAATGTTCTGGCTTCCCAATTATTATCAGCTATTGTTTGTTGCTCATTACTCATTGCTAATTGTATAAACCGCCCGATATTCCAGAGTTTGTTGGCAAAATTGCGAAAGCCCACCACTTTGTCTTCGTAAAATTTGGCATCATTACCCGGTGTTACTCCGGAAATAAGAGACATGCGCAAAGCATCGGTACCATATTTGGCGCACATATCCAGCGGGTCAATACCATTGCCAGCTGATTTGGAAAATTTCTTGCCATTCTTGTCGCGCAAGATGCCGTGGATATAGACTTCTTTGAACGGAATTTCATTGAGCGCGTAGGTGGACATGAGGATCATTCTAGCCATCCAGAAAAATAATATTTCATAACCCATCTGCATCCAGCTGGTCGGGTGAAATTTTTTCAGATCAGAAGTCTTGCCCGGCCACCCCAGAGTGGAGAACGTCCAAAGTCCTGACGAAAACCAAGTGTCCAAAGTATCCGGGTCTTGCTCCCAACCTTTACCCGTCGGTGCCTCCGTGCCGACAGAGATTTCAGATTCATTGTTGGATTGTTCTATTGCTAAATTGCTGTTTGGCTCACCCAACTCAAAAGCCCAGATGCCATATTTTTCTATCCTTTCATAAAGATCGGGTTTACTTTGCCACCATTCTTTTTCTTCCTCAATATCTTTGCTGGTAGTGATATCAGTTATTTTGTGGTTGGCAAACATGTCTTCCAATATTTGATAATGATTAACTTTGGTAATGATTTTTCTTATTGGCGCCACGTCAGCCACCTTGGTGTCCGTTTTTTCATCAGCCAGATAAAATTCCACCACATCGCCGGCTCGAAAATCGCCCCAGTATTTTTCCGCTCCTTCTGGTTTACCAGCGCGAGTTTCTACTTTCCTTGTCCCATTTTTGATATTCTCAAAAGTTTCCTTACCATAGATCTTTAAGTCCCAAGTTTTAGATTTTAGATTTTGAGCTTCATTGGAAATTGGAAATTGGAAATTGGGAATTTCCGGTTTTCTATAGAAAACCGGTATCCGGTGTCCCCACCAAATCTGCCTCGAAATACACCAGTCGCGCAAATTATCAATCCAGTTAAAATAATTTTTTTCAAACCGCTCTGGCGTGATTTTGATCTTTTGATTTTGATCGCCATTAAGTCCGGTGGTGAAAACTTCCTTCATCAAATCTTTCAAGCTATTGCCGCGCCCGGGTATTTTTTTATTAACACTCACAAACCACTGGAGCATCGGGATGACTTCCACCACATCGCCAAAGCGATCAGACATGCCCACGTTTTGAGTTATTTCTTCTTCTTTGATCAGCAGGTTATTTTCCTTAAGATAATTCACAAATTTTTCTCGCGCCTCCAAAACCTTTAGACCGGCGTATTCTTTACCAGCCGCTTCGGTCATCCGGCCATATTGATCAATCACCGGAATCAAGTCTAAGCCATGTTTTTCCTTCATCTCAAAATCAATCTGGCTATGCGCTGGCGTCACGCCCAGAGCGCCCGTGCCAAAATTTGGGTCCACGGCTGGATCAGCAATAACTTTTATTTTTAAAGGCTTGGCCGCGCCAATTTCTACTTCAAATTCTGTGCCAATATATTTTTCATACCGCGGATCGTCTGCGTTAACCGCTACCGCCGTATCGCCGAGCTTGGTTTCCGGTCGGGTAGTGGCAATCGGAATTGGAAAATCCTTACTATATTTAAAAGTATAAAATTTTGCTTGCCGTTCTTCATAAACCAACTCATCATCACTCAAAGTGGATTGCCCTTTGACTGACCAATTGACTACTCGGTAACCCCGGTAAATCAAACCGTCATTATACATTCTGACAAACATCTCATTGACTGCCTTTTCTCTTTGCTCGTCAAAAGTATAAGCCAAGCGCGACCAATCACACGATGTGCCCATCTTGCGAATTTGTTTTAAAATTGTCGCTTTGGAATTCTCCGAGTACTCTCGAATGATTTCCAATAATTTCTCCCGACCCAATTCTTGGCGGGGATTTTTGTATTTACCCGAGTTAATCAATTCCTTTTCTACTCTGGCCTGCGTCGCTACGGCCGCGTGATCTGTGCCAGGTAATAGCAGAGTGCGCTTACCACGCATTCTCTGATAACGGATTTCCGAGTCCATGATCGTATTTTCCAAAGCGTGCCCCAAATGCAAAACACCAGTCACGTTGGGTGGTGGCATCATCAGAGAAAATACCGGCGCGTCTTCTGGCAAGTTTAACTTGTCCGGATTGAAATAATCGGATTTTTCCCATTGCTCGTAGATTTTATCTTCGACTTCTTGAGGGGAGTAAGATTTTGGTAGTTCCATAGGCCTACGAATTACGAATTAATTACTAATATACAAATTATTTTTTTGAGTAATTTGGCAAATTTACTATTCTTATATATTTGACGCCTCTCTGAGTAAAATTGATTAATAGCCCGAGCTTTAATCCAGTCGCTCTTAGATAGCCATTTATTTGCCCGATGTTGTTTCTAGAAAAATAATTTCCTTGCTTTATTTCTAGAACAATTTTATCTTCAATAATAAAATCCATATAATAAGTGCCAATTATTTCACCCTTGAAATTTATTTTATAGGGGGCCTGTCTGTGAAATTTGATATTATTTTGAAGTAGATACTTTTCTATTATTTTTTCATAGTGCTTTTCTTTATATCCATAACCCAGTTCATTAAAAACTTCAAAAGATATACCGACAATCTTATAGCTCAGCTCCTTATAAATAATCTCGCTTTCCATATTTTTGTTTGTATATTCGTATCGTATTCGTAATTCGTAGGATAAATTAAAAAACTCGTCTCTAAAACAAAAATTAATCTTTGTTTCAAGGACGAGCCTTACCCGTGGTACCACCTTGATTCGGTTAAATAAAATTATTTAACCCTTATTTAGCTATAACGGGCTTACCCGCCCCACTCTACTAATCTTGATGTCAACAAGATGTTCTGCGGAGAGCTTCCTCGGTGACAGCCGAGGTGATGACGCTTGTAAAATTAAATATAGCGGAGATGAGAGGATTTGTAAAGTTTATTGTCCTCCCCTATTTAGGGGAGGTGCCGAATGCGAACGAGGCAGAGGGGTATCAAGGGCTATTCAATCAGATATTAAATGTTGTTTCATTGTTATATTGCTAAATTGTTTTGAAATTAAAAATTAAGAATTTGGCATTTGGTTTGACATTGGAAATTAGGATTTATAAATTTAAAATCCCCACTTTCGTGGGGATTAAGTATTATTCTATTGCCAGCGCTTCTTCTTTTGTTTCTTCAGCCTTTGGTTCTTCCACTTTTGCTTCCTCGACTAGTGTAGCTGCCGCGGCTTTGGCCTCTTCGGCTGCTTTGACTGCCGCTTCCTCGGCTGCTTTCTTCTCCGCTTCAGCCTTGGCTTTAGCATCCGCTTCTTGTTTTTTCTTTTCATCTTCCTTCTTCTTCTTCTTTATTTCCGCCAATCTTTTTTTGGTATTGACTTTGCCGGTTTTTACTTTCTTGCCGCGGATAATTTCTTTTCTGATCAAAAGATTATTAATCGAAGCCGACATTTGAGCGCCCACCCCGCGCCAATATTCCAATCTCTCTTTATTGATTACCAAATCTTTGGTATGCGGATTGTAGTTACCCAAAATCTCCAAAGCCTTGCCCCAAGGATCTTTGGATTTATCTTGAATAATGATTCGATAAGTCGGTTGTTTTTTCTTGCCCACGCGGGACAATCTGACCATCAACATACAGAAAGTAAATTAAGTAAATCAAGAAACAAAATAAAATATGTTAGGTGAATAAATCACCAAGATATTAGGATATTAAATATAATATCTCAATATCATGTGGTTTTGATTATTTCTTTGGGTAAAAAACTACTGCAATAATAAAATGATTTTTTTGTTTAGCTACTTAATGGTTATAACGTCTATGCCCACCCCATCACACCGCGTGATGAGGAATTTGTGTACTCTCTTTCTATTTTAAAAAAATAGAGTCGACTGCCTCTCCACCGAAGTGGAGAGCGAGAGCCCCCTGATATAAAATCAGAGTATTCTCCTTAGAAAGGAGGTGATCCATCCACAGCTTCCGCTACGGATGCCTTGTTACGACTTCGTCCCTGTTACCAATCTTACCTTTTGCCGACGTGCGTCGGCATTTGGGTATTACCGGCTCCCTTGACGTGACGGGCGGTGAGTACAAGACCCGAGAACGTATTCAACGCGACGAGGCTGATTCGCGTTTACTAGCGATTCCAACTTCATGAGGTCGAGTTGCAGACCTCAATCCGAACTGAGGCCACTTTTGATGGGGTTAGCTCCGTCTTGCGACTTGGCGTCCCATTGTAGTGGCCATTGTAGCACGTGTGTAGCCCAGAGCGTAAGGACCATGCTGATTTGACGTCATCCCCACCTTCCTCCTCCTTATCGGAGGCAGTTTCCTGATGAAAATTAAATCAGGATGAGGGTTGCGCATGTTACCCGAATTAACGGTGCACCTCACGGCACATGCTGACGACAACCATGCAGCACCTGTCTTAGCCACTAAGAAAAACCGATTAAGGTTTTACATAGGCTAGCTGTCAAGCCCTGGTGAGGTTCCTCGCTTATCTTCGAATTGAACCACATGCTCCACCGCTTGTGCGGGTCCCCGTCTATTCCTTTGAGTTTTAAGCTTGCGCTCGTACTCCCCAGGCGGGATACTTAAGGTGTTAACTTGTGTAGAGCGACACTGACAGGGTCGAGACTGCCAATGTCAAGTATCCATCGTTTACGGCGTGGACTACTGGGGTATCTAATCCCATTCGCTACCCACGCTTTCGTCCCTGAACGTCAGGAGTGTTCCAGTCACCTGCTTTCGCCTTTGGTGTTCTAGCTGATATTAACGGATTTTACTCCTACACCAGCCATTCCAGTGACCTCTCCCACCCTCTAGCTAGAGAGTTTTTCCGGCGGTCCCGAAGTTGAGCCTCGGAATTTAACCAGAAACTTATCTAACCGTCTGCGGACGCTTTACGCCCAATAAATCCGGATAACGCTTGGACCTTTCGTATTACCGCTCCTGCTGGCACGAAATTAGGAGGTCCTTATTCTTCTCTTACCGTCAGATATACATCGAAACATATATCTTCTTCAGAGATAAAAGCAGTTTACACCCCGAGGGGCGTCTTCCTGCACGCGGCGTCGCTCCTTCAGCCTTGCGGCCATTGAGGAAGATTCTCGACTGCAGCCTCCCGTAGGAGTCTGGGCAGTGTCTCAGTCCCAGTGAGGCGGGTCAGACTTCCATCCCCGCTACTGATCATCGCCTTGGTGAGCCATTACCTCACCAACTAGCTAATCAGGCATAGGCCCCTCCCCGAGCACCGGAGTTTTATTCCGACGACCTTACGATGTCGGAAACCATCGGGAATTATCTCCTCTTTCGAGGAGTTATGCCCGTCTCGGGGGTAGGTTACCAATGTGTTACTCACCCGTTCGCCATGCCCTTCACTAAGTTTTCGAATTATTCGAAAACTTAGTGAAGGGCATTCGACTTGCATGCCTTAGACACGCCGCCAGCGTTCATCCTGAGCTAGGATCAAACTCTTAGTAAAAATTGAGTTTAAATAGCTCTATATATTAAAGGAAGTTTGAATTGAACTAAAAAGTTCACTTCAACTTCAAAAAACTAGGTTAATAGACGTTATAACTATTAAATTGCTAAATTATAAAAAATTTCTAAAACCTCACACTCCTTAATATTTGTTCCTCCGCCAACTGGCGGATTTTTTGTTAAAGAAAAACAGTAATATTTTGAACCCAAAATATCACTGTTCTTCTCACAAACTTTTAAAATGTACTAGGATTGTTTACATATATATTTATTTAAGCGGTTTCTTTTGGAAATTGGCCTCTAGACCTGCTTAAGTTCACGTACCTATATGATACAGAGTTCGGGGAGGATTGTCAAGGGCTTTTTTCTATGCTATATTTATTATATTAATAATATGGTCATCAGCCCCAAAAATAGAGCCAAACACTGGCGCGATTCAGCCGAACGCAGCTGGCTTGTGTCCAAGGATTTATTAAAAGCCAAGCATTATGATGCCTGTTTGTTTTTTTGCCATTTATCTATAGAAAAGCTATTAAAAGGTTTGGTGTTGTTGGGGACAAAAAAAGAATCTCCACACATACACGACTTGGTGCGTCTGGCAGAGTTGGCCAAGTTGGAATTACCAGAAAACAAATTTATCAATCTAAAAATTATTACTACCTTTAATATCGCCGGGCGCTACGAAGAGGAAAAATATTCTTTTTATAAAAAATGCACCCCAGCTTTTACCAAAAAACATTTTTTAATTTGTCAGGAAATATTTTTATGGTTAAAAAAAGAATACCACCAAAAGTAAAAAAACAGATATCGGTATATTTGTCTGATTTAAAAAAAGACCAGCTACCTATTAGCCGGGCGGTTCTTTTTGGTTCTTACGCCAAAGGAAACCATCATCTTTGGAGCGATATTGATCTTTGTATTGTCTCCCCCAATTTTAAGGACTCTTGGTCTGGCTTGCAATATCTGTGGCAAAAAAGAAGAAGAGGCTTGGCGATCGAGCCGGTAGGCTACACCCCCAAAGATTTTCGAGAAGGATCAGCGCTTATTTCTGAAATAAAAAAATACGGTGTTGAGATCAAAATCTAAGATTTAAAAAACTGTCCCACCATTCCGGGGCAGTTTTTAAAAGGCAATTATTTTTTGGCTATATCAAACTATATCCAATTATATCCAATTAAAAATATTAAGTCAATAAAACCCCGCCCCGATGGCTATCGGGGCGGGACTATCTTTCAGCTCCAAAGCGGAGGCTAGGAATATTGGCCGCTGTGAGGAGAGAGAAAAACAGCAGTCAATTATTCCCCCGCCTCCGCCCTGAAGCCGGTAGAAATTTTCAATTTTATATCCTTCATCAAATTTCCAAATATTTCATTTAGAAACTTGATAAAGATGCCAAGCTACGAGGTGCGCGCGGCTTGGCAAGGGGTGGCTAGGGTTTAATTTGCAAACCCATTCCGGCGCAGAACAGCATTGGCTTGCGCCAACTGCTCTGCATTACCCACCTCAGGTAGATTGCGAACAAAGTCCACAATCTCCCGAACAGAGAAGCCGGATTGCGGGTCAAAGCCGCCCGCGTCAACTGCTCTACGCAATTTAATATCTGCGTTGAACAGTTGAATTCTGAAATTGGTATTCATAGTCTCTCCCTTTTGTGATCTGGCGCGTCATTGCGCCAGGCAGCCCAGTATTATCCCTGGCGATTTTAAGGAGAAAAACTATGAAGCTTTTGCCACCGCCTCTATTTCTTTTTTAAGAAACAAAAGTGGTGGCAAAAATTTTCAAAGAGCGATTTCCAATCTCTCCAGCTTCAATAATAATATTGTCATCCTCGGACGACCGCGCATTGATTTTTGCGGGGGAGATCCGGGGATCTATTCATTATCAAAACCAGAGAAATTGGGAGTAAAAGTGCTTTACTCCTTTATTTTAATGCTAAGCACAACTTTTATCTTGGCCACTTCTGGCCTTGATAGCGCCTGTGCTTTTGGCGCTTTAAAGTCGCACAAATTTTCTTCCTCACCGGAGGCGGGTGTGAAGACGTCCTGAAAAAAGCATCAGGGCTTTCGGGCAGAGTTTTATTTCAAAAACTCTGAAGGCAAGAGGCATGACTTTGTGCGAAAAGTCAGAGGCGTTGCGACCTTACCGGACTATCCGGCTACGACTGGGGGAGGTCCCATTCTCATCCGCTCCCTTCATTTACCATTAAATTGGTAAACTATATTCCAAACTCATACCGACGAAGTCGTTTTAGTAAGTTTAGAATAATCCAGCGCGTCAGGTTTAGGAATATTGTCACTGCACCCATACGTGACATTCCTTCTCTTTTCAACCTGAATTATTTTTTTCTGCGAGCAACGCGCTCACAGGGCAGACGGGGTTTATTCCCATAGATCAAAGAGATCTGCCAAAAAAAATTATTTTATTCGGCTTTCGGGAGATACAGCACCCCCCGCTCAAGCCGAATTTTAACGCAGCCTTTTAAATCATAGGCTGCTAGGGGCATTCCAGCCCCTGCCATATGTGAGCACAACAGGTGCTCACATATCCCGGTGTGTTCCCACACCAGGAGAGCAAGGGCTTGGAGACCTTCCTCTTTGCTCCAAATCTTTTTCATGGCTTTCTCCTTTCTAGGGATTGGCCATTCCCGGAATCCGTCCGGTACGGTCCCGCTTAGCGGGAGTTTAGTTGGTTCTTTCTAAAGAAAATATTTTTAATCTTCAAAAAGAACCAACTAAAATTTTCAAAGAACTATTTTTGTTTTCTTTCATCCGCCCACGGCTATATTGCGTACCGGAGAGAGTTAGTTCGCAAATCAAGCTATGAGCGAGTGAAAGAAAGGAAACCAGCAAAAAGCGCGACGCTGATTTCCTTTCAGATTTTACCAAGGGCACCGAGTCGTTTCCGTGCCGGAAACTATCGGTTCACATCCCCAGATCAGGGCATGGTTCGCCCAAAAATCTGCGGACGCGGGGGTGGTGTTCCGATCCCATGGTTCGGGTTCGGAAAGACCACCTACAAAGGCGGTAATTAGGATATACCCGCCGACATCCTCCGCCTTCTTGAGGATCACGACGACGCTCGAGCAACTTTCCGGCTCGCGATTGACCACGAACCGAGAGAGTCCAAAACGCTTTGGCCTCTGCGCGTATACTATCTGGTCGTCAGGCCCGGTGACGACGCAGATACTTTTTCCGACGGGGTGGCTGAACTCAACCACCTCTTTGAGAAAATCTCGCCCATCGGAGCTGATTTTTACCAGCGCCTCCGGCAGGATGGCGACAACTTCCTCGTGAAGGTGGGAGTTTGGGCGGTCATAGACCGGCTCGCCACTCCCGAGATTTCCAACCCAGTTCATATTTCCTCCTTTCTGGGTTGTTTTTTGTTTTAATTAAACAAATCCTTTCCAAAATCATCCAATTAATTTTGAATAACTTTGGAAATTGGAAGAGAAAAATACTCTTCCATTTTCAAGTGCTTTAAAACTTTTTGGCGGCTTTAGGTGCGCCGTGAACCTCAACAGGGCTAGTGTTATTTGTGTTTGGTATTTTGCCCTATTGGTGACCAACCAAGGAAAAGAAATCGTGGCCAACGCCCACACAAAGGTGAACGCAGACTCCCAACCCTTGATCTTTACTTGTCTTGCCCATCACTTGGGCAACTGTTTTTTGGTGTCTTTTCCAATCGTCTTTTGGACAACAAGCTGGTTGACACCGGAACGGCGAAATATCTTTTCTTTGTTTTTGAGTTTATTGAAAGGAATAATGTTTCGTAAAGAAAAGACGTTCTGCCAAGTGGCATTTCCGATTTGGCTGAACAGCGCGAGTTGGTATTACTCGCGACAAGACTAAACTCGTGGCTAGCAAGTTAGTTTATATTTCACCTTATACCAACCGACCCTACCGTCGCAGAGTGGCAAGCATTAGGCAAACAACCAAATCAACCCAGACTATTTTTTGGTATTTTAGTAATTTTTCGTGTTTTGTGTTTAGTATTAGTCTGGTGCGGATAAGCATTCCGACTTTTAGCCAATAGCTAATGAGCCGGCTCTATTTTAAAAATCAAAATAGGTTTCGGCGCCACGCCTACTTATCCTGACATCGTCGTCAGCAATAATAACTGTTTGGTGGGATGTTTTGGTAGTTATTATTGTTATTCTGCCAACGACCGTTGCTGGTATTCTCTTCCCGACCGCCAACTAACAGCCGGAAACAACTGAAAGGTCTTTTTTGTGTGTCAGGAGGGAGATCTTTTCCAGTTTGATAAGATACTAAAAATCTTCTCAGCCCTGTTCTGACACATATCTTGCAGTTTTGCCGCTCATCTGCTAAAAATAGCGGCGCGCTAACCATAGTTGGAAACCACGACGCAAGAAGTAAAGCCGGGTTTAGCGGGGTTGTTCTTTGCATAAACGAAAGTACAACTAATTACTTAAAAAACTTTCGTTTACGGCGGTTTTGTGAATTCGGGCCATCCGGGTCCTACAATTCCGCAAAAAAATCCGGTGGTCACCTGTTTGTTTTTAGAAAAGGCAGGAACACATACAGGTAAAGCCTCCTACCTTTCTCCCTTTGTTCATTAGCGCTTACGATTACACCGAGGAATAAAAGCAATCGTGAGCGGTATTTTGTTTGTTCTAGCGTGAGTCCCGGGTGGTTGGTGAGCCGCCCAAGCAGTGGGTCACTATCTATTGACGATACCGCAGTACCATCAAAAGTGTTGACAGCTTATCAGGATAAATTACTTTACCCAGTTTATAGCTGTACAAAACACGCCAGTTACATCTCCGAAAAGAACAATTAACTAAATCTTTTCAGAAACGCCGTATTTTTGGACCGACAGACAAAATAAATACGAAAAAATTCATCTGTCCCCAATTTTTTTCTGTGAACTTCCAGGCATCGAAAGAAAACTGAGAAACTTGATACCGCTGTACCACAGCGGGGAGCGGCCGTTCGGCGCTCTTCTACTCCCTTACGATCGCTTTTTGTCCTGATCCCAAAAAACAAGGATAACTATTCACTTCTTTCTCCCGAGAGAAAAAGAATGTTTCTAGTATGCGGAAGAATAATAACCCACTTTCACTAGAGTTATTATTTGGCAAATTGCAACCGACCCCGAAATATCCCGAGATAGGATACCTGCGAGCGGGCACAGGTGCCGCCTTCGGTTTAATAGCTAGGCGGAGCACGCCACATTATAACCTCCTGTTCTCTTTGATTTTTGTTTTAGGGCTTAGCGCCCTTTTGAAATCATCATCTTGGGATAATGATTTTAAAAGAGCCGAGTCTGAACAGTTGAGTTGCTTTAACCATTCAGACTCGTTGTGCTATTTAATTTCTTCCTCCTTTCCGAGGCTTTTTGCCGCTCCACGGACCACCCCTTTGTCCCTCCATGGCTCTTGGTCCTGCCACCCACTATATCCCAGATAGGCGCAATTTATTCCCCGATAGTACAGGAGGGCATATACATAGTCATTGGGGCGGATCACCACCTCCAAATCCCCGATGACTATTTTATACATTTTGTTATTGGCGGCGTAGCTCTCCGCCTTGAATTTTTGTCTTTCATTTTTTATTTTTGAAAAATCAAACCCACCGACGAGGCGGTGGAGTTTTTTTAGCAGGTTGGCGGGGATTTTAATCTCCCGCTTTTTTGCTGCGATCCGCCGGGCCGCCGCCAAGGTTCTGGGCGTCCGTTGGCCACTGAATTTTTTCATGACTTCTTCCAGTGGCAGACCAGGCAGCACCGCCACAAACGTGGTGACGTGGCGGATATCAAACCGGTCCTCTTTTTCTTCTGCCATTTTTTTTGTTCCTTTATATTTGTGTTTTATTTTTTTATTCATGTTCGCCAAGGTGCCAGACGCGGACGAATTCCGGCAGCTGGTCCTTGGCTTTTTCGAACTGCTTCACGGTTGTGTCTCTTTTTTGACGAATGACCACGCCATGAAGTTTTATCTCGCAGGCGGTTTCCGTGTGGGAGGCTTCCAGCGACCCTGCCAGTTGCTTGCCATCCTCCACAAATCCGTCAGTCAAGACGACTAGGTCGGCGGTCTTGTAGCCGGAGAACCAGTTAGGCAGCAGTCCGTAGATCTCGCCCACCGTGGTTCCACCAGAATATAATCGTTTCGGGGTCGTATCAGCAAACTCCCGGATCACCGCGACATCACGGGTCGGTTCGAGCACCCACGATGCGCCTCCGGAAAACTGGCCCACTCCCAGATAACAACCCTCAAGGTCAGCAACCTTTTGGGCCATCTCACCGCATACGCGGTAAAGCATGGAGAACAGCTTGTCCCCCACTGACCCGGAGGAGTCAAGGAAGATTGCCAATAAGTGGCGGGGCATATCCCGCCGCCGGATACAACGTCTTTGCAGGGGATCTATACCGAAGTATTCGTCCTCCTGATAGCGTTGTATTTCGTCCGGCGAAGAGATTTGTCGACCCGGAGACCAGACTTTCCAACGTGGAATTCCACGGCCGGTTTTATCTGATCGTTCAGCGATTACCCGCTCCAACATCTTGAGCAACGCCTCGAGATTATTATCCTCAAAGCGTTTCTCCGGAGCGGATTCAATCGCCCGCGGGTCACCAGCACCAGCGCCAATTTCAGCGCCGCGACTGTCAGAATCAGAAGGCGAACCATCGCCACCACCCTGACTTTCGGAGCCCTCGCCATCTTTCTCTCCTTCTTTCCCGTCGCCTTCACCCGGTTTTCCTTTTTTACCTTTGCCTTCTTCGCCCGGTTTCCCGTCGCCTTCACCTTCACCCTCTCCGTCGCCTTCACCTTCTCCGTTTCCTTCTCCTTTGCCCTTTCCCTTGCCTTTTCCTTTCCCGCTTCCATTACCACTACCATCACCTTCGCCGTCGCCTTCACCATCTCCGTCGCCATCACCTTCGCCAGATCCTTCTCCGTTTCCGGAACCGGATCCAGAACCACCAGAATTTCCTTGTGGTGGTTGGTACTCGGGAGGCAGTTCCCACGGCGGTGGGCAGTATTGACGCAGGACATCCAGGACTTGTCGCATAGCTTGTTCCCTGGAGATTGATCCTGCGCCAAAAGCAGTTCTGGCCTTGCATGCCTTTTCCGCGGCTGTGTCCAGCCCTTTGCTCTGGTACGTTTCAATAATCTTGCCGTACAGAGCATATTGGTACACAGCTTCTATAAAAGCCGCACACATCCCTTGGCTACCCATCGTCTCCAGCTCGGCCAGAGACAGACGGGTACCGCCCTGACGATTCCACACATAGAAACGGTTCACCCGGTCGACCACTTCCTGGCCGATTTCCTTGCCAGCATCTTGGTCAACCAGAGCGTCTTCCACTATGTTCATGATCTTGCGAACATAGGGAATAGAGCTTGTGCCGGGTGACAGGGGGTCGGCGTAAATTTTGTAAAACTCATCCGCCGACACACCCTTAAAGCGTTTGATGTGGGAAGCCTCATGCGCCGTTGACTTCCGGCGCATATCGTCATGGGCGTTGGGCGCGAGTTTTGGCCAGCGCAAAGACGGCTCGAAAACCAAAATCTTTTCGCCGTCCGTGGCTGACTTCTTCTTACCCAAAAAAATCTCTACCTCTCGGCCCACAATCTTGCGGGCCAACTTTTGCAAATGGATTGGGACCTCTAGTCCCTGAATTTTTGGATCCATTTTTTGTCCTCCTTTAGTTGGTGGCCGCAATAGGCCGTTAGATTAATTTAATTTATTTCCACAATTTAGATTACCAATTCATATTTTTGGTGAGTAGTAAACACATAAATCAGTAATCTAAAAATGGAAAGGAGCAAGAAGTACATCTCTCACTCCAGTCCGATAATGCAATTTAAAGAACGATTTTTTTCTCCCTATCCACTCCTCGGGAGATTTGGGTGACAGTGGGTGGACACTGTTTTTTTACGCGTTCATCAGTCGGCAGAACTTTTCCACTTCGTGGCGGTCGGCGTCGCGGAACTCAATCGAGTCCGGGTTGCCGTCCTTACCAAAGTGGACCTTCACGCCGGAGCGCTCCGCTACCGTCGCCTTTGCCATCCACTGCGTGGACAGGTGTTTGGCAACACCCATTCCAAATGCACTAATAAAAATGTGCATAATGGAATTAAAGGGCCTTGGCAGCGGCATAACCTGCGCACTTACCTGCGAGATGGTCGAGTCGTGGAGACTGGCCAGCAGGTCGTGCAAGGTGGCTGGTGCGGTGGTATTTGCCATAGCCGTGGACGCATTAGTGGCATTTTTGTCAGCGACATTGGTGATATTTCCCATCTTACCGGCAAACTGCCCGGCGATGTCGGCGACAAGACCATCAAATTCCGCCCGATATTTCTCCGCGCCTCTACGACCGATTGGCCAGCAGCGTTCAGCCGCAGTGCGAAATACATCCACCGGTCCGAGCGTGCCGGTCTGAATCAACTTGCCGATGGAAATCATCATCCGAAGTCCTTCCGGTTGATGAAATTTTTTCGGGTCTAGCTTTTCACCGAGCGCGCGAACTGACTCGACGAGGACCTTGGCGACCTCCAACCGGATGCCCGCCTCGCTTGCCGTGATAACCGCCATCTCATCAATGGTCGGCATTAGGCACACGATCAGGTCGTACCGGTCAAGTTCAGCCCTGGCCGCTTCTTCCACGCCCAGGTCCTTGTCGTTGCCGGTCGACACGATGGCAATGTCAAGATCCATCTGGCCGCCATCAGGCCAGTTGACGATGCGTTCCGATGCCAGCAACTGAAACTGGCTTTTGAGTTCCGGTGGGACTCTATTAAATTCGTCCACCACTAGAACTCCGCCGTTGCTGACTTTTTTCAACTGGCCGTTGAGCAATTGATAGCCCGAAGCCCTCATCGCTTTCCCCAGCTCAATATGGCCGTCTGGGGTTTTGTACGGGAATAGGGCTTTCCAGTCGTTCTCATTTCCACCGTCGAGGACTTCTACCAGCTCCTGGCCGAACTCATCGATGGCGATTTTCCGGGACAAAAAGGTTTTGCCGGTCCCCGGAGGGCCGGCAACAAGAGCAATCATTTTGCCGCTCATCCAAGCCGGCAGTTTGGCCGCGAATTGGCCGGAATTCAGCGTCAACATGCTACGCCTCCTTCCCGACCATCTCGATTTCCACGTAGCTCACCATCTTACCAGCACCACCGGGGGCAGTTTCCTGACCCCAGCTGACCTCACCCCGCTCTACCGGCTGGTGCATGTTCACCGCCATATTGGCGGCGTCGAACGCCAGACCGATCAATCTTCCGCGGGCCCGGAGCGTGATGGTTTTTTGCCCTTCACCAAGCCGGGTGGCTATGGCTAGAGCGTAATTTGCGACAGCTTTTTTCCCGACCACGATGGGCCGGGGCGTTTTGTTTTGTTCGTTAGCCATGATAGTTCTCCTTTCCATGGCTTGGGGAGAGTTATTTGCCGTCACTCTCTAGTGTCTTGTTTATGACGTGGCAACCCGTCACTGATTTAAATTTTAAGGGCAAACAAAACCCTTTGGCGACCTTGAATATAATAGACTATTTCTACCATACCAAGGCCAATAAAAGGGATTTGTTTACTACTCATTTGATATTCACTTTTCAACGTACGCGCTTTTTTCTCTCTATAAAATTCCCCTTTGACCGGGGACAAAATTTCTTTGATTTTGAAATTTTAGAAAGATATAGCGAGAAGATTGTTTATTTAGTTGCGAGCATGGCAGCTAAATAAACAAATATTCCAGCTGTATCACATAGGCATTTTATATTAATAATCTCTCTCCTTTTCCAATCCTTCCAACCCCTCGAGTTGGGCTGTAAGGTTTAGAAAAAGTGAGAGCCGCAGAGTTGCTGGGTGGCGGCTCTCGGGGGAGCACCTGGTTTAATGTTGGTAAACCAGGAAACCGTTACGAGCGAGAGTTTATTGACTCATTCCCTCTCACTCGCCCCGATTGTGGCGTCCGCTCCCCTCAAATCGGGGAAAATAGGAAGCGGTTTGGTTCCGACTACTTGTGTCCGCGCCATCGGCCAAGGCGCTTAAAAGTGTTTCATTCTTCCTCCTTGGTTATTTCTACTCACTATTTATATTGAGCAAAAATCACCAAAGAGGTTTTTCAAAGAACATTTTTTCGGCTTCTGCCGCAGGAGTGTTTAAAAAGTTTTACTAATTACTAGTTACGAGTTACGAGTTACTAATTACTTTTCTACCCACTCCTTCGGCTTGATTTCCCGATTACTCGGGACTTCAATTCGAAGGGCACTCTTAGTTCAGCTCTAGGTGAGAATAATCGCCGTTCCAGACGAGCGTTGGAGCTCGGCAACTAAATCTACTGCCCTAAAACCTCCCAAGGAATTAATGCTAGGGGCTACAATTCTCTCCTCAAGAGAGCACCCCACAACATTAATTCTTCGCTAGACCATCACCGCCTTTAGTCGGCGACTTTGGCCATAGTGATATTTAAAAGTTTATTTAAAAGATCAATTTGCTCGTTCGATCTTTCTTCCTCTTTAACAAGGAAGGTGGTGAAGATGAGTTTTATCTTTCTAACTTATGGATGAATAATTATATGGTTTATGTCCATCATAGTAAGATTGTCTCTCTCCTCTACACCACTCTCCAAATAAAAAGGACCCTGTCCTAATAGGTGAGGAGAGGGTCCGTTATTAATAATAATAAATGTATATCTACCGCCCAGTTGCAATATCTATGGGGCATGCCTTGCCCCACTCAAAATTATTGAGATAACTCTGGGATAGTAGGGCGAAAGCCGTCAGGCGTTTCCGTGCTTCCAAACATTAGGTTTAAAAGCACGAATTCGAACTTTGGGCGGGGTCTCTCCTCTTAAGTTTTAAAGGTTCTGTTCCTGCTTGACTTTTCTTCGCTTTTTTATCGTATCAAAGCACTATAACATATATGTCAATTATTGTCAACGATAAATGTCAAGAATTTTACAAAAATTACGACAAATCCGATTTTAATTGATTAAAAAGATAATAAAAATCGCCAAAATTGATTAAATTTTGACGAAAAGTATTGACAAAAAGGTTTTGTGGGAATATAATTAAGGTAGAAAAGGGTTGTAAACGACACGAGCTTATGGGTCGGGCGAGGGCTATAAAATAGCAAGTAATGAGTAACGAGCAACGAGTAATAAGTAAAGAGTAGCGGATTTTAATGGTTTTTTACTTTATTAATATGACTGGTAAAATAGAGAATTTTTATGACTTAAGTACATGGAAAGAGGCCCATTTATTAGTTTTAAAAATTTACAAAATAACGGAGCAATTTCCCGCCCATGAAATATATGGAGTTACTAGCCAAATAAGAAGGGCTTCAAGCTCAATAACTGCCAACATCGCTGAGGGTTTTTCTAGGTATCATTATAAAGATAAGATTAAGTTTTATTACCAAGCTCGTGGATCTATTTCGGAAGTACAGAATTTCTTGATCTTATCTCGGGATCTTGGCTATATCAACACCGAAAAGTGTGCCGAGCTTGGTTTGAAAGCTCACGATGTTAGAAAATTACTTAATGGTCTTATCCGAGCGACAGGCAATAAAATTTAATCCATTCCTCTTGACTCATTACCCATTACTGATAAACAGCTTCAGTAATGGAACAATGAAACCATGAAACAATAGAAACATAAAACAATTTAACAACACTTTTTATGTCTATTCAAAACAACAACTCCCCAGTAAATACCGACCAGCCCATCCTGACCCAGCTTGGATTGTCGGACAAAGAAGCTGAGATTTATCAAATCATGCTTCGGCATGGCAAAACCCCAGCCAGCAAAATTTTGCCGGAAACTAGTTTGAAGCGCACCACGGTTTATAGTATTTTGGAAGATCTGGTCAAAAAGGGGATCGTGGAAAAAGACGAATCCGGCGCCGTTATTGAATTTCGCGCCAAACACCCCTATGCTCTCAAAGAATATTTGGAAAGTCGCGTCAGTCAAATAAAAACCGCCGAGAGTAAACTCGACGCTGTTTTGCCGGACTTTATTTCTTTCTACAACTCCGCCCAAAACCGTCCGGGCGTGAAGTTTTATGAAGGCAAAGAAGGAATAATTAAAATTTATGAAGAATTATTAAAGCAGGGTAAAAATATTGACAGTATCGAAGATAAAGGTGAGATGGCCGCTTTCATTCCGGAATATTCTAAGGACTATCCCAAGAAAAGAGTTAAACATAATATTTTTAATCGCGTTATTGCCCCCTCAGACAATCCCATAAATCCTACCAATGAAAAGGAAATGAGAGAAACAAGGTTCATTCCCACCAGCCAATTTCCTTTTCGCATGGATGTAAAAATTGTTGGCCAATTAGTTTCCTTAATAACCTTTAAAAAAGATAATCCAACGGGCGTGCTTATTGACAATCAAGAATTGGCGGAAAATTTTAGGATGATGTTTGAATTAATATGGAACTTTTTAGGTGCTAAAAAAGAGGAAAAAATTAATTAGTTTAAACTTATATTTCTTTGGGAGAGTACTTTTCTTACCGCTTGATGTGTTAGTCCTGTTTTATCTAGACTTTCTAGATAATGGCTATCGTTGGCTAATTCTTCAATTGTCACTAGCTCATAGCCGGGAAGGAGGCATTCCTCTATAGTTTTTTTTGATGACCCGTCTCGGGTAATATACATTGCCAAAGGTGCCCTGTCTTGTGAAAGATCCTCACCTGGGAAGCCTGGCCCAAGAACAACTAGAAATTCAAAATTATTTGTTAGTTCAGGTCTTGCTTGCCTAGCCTCTAAAACTTCAGCTATGCGATAATACCAGCCGTCATTGTCGCGTATACTATCGTCAATCGTTGTCCCGCCAACAGACAATTTGGCAAAAAGTGCCTCAAGAAAGTCTTGATATTTTTCACCGCGGGCATAGACCGAAGAGCGAGCAGCGATCTCAATATCAATTTGCCCATCTTGTAATCTCTTAATCTCTCCAATGTCGCCAATCATCACGTTGGCCGAGAAGGCGTCAATTAGCTGATAATAATCAAGGGTCTGCCAGTCTTCCCTTAGAAAATCTTCAAGATTTTCATCTAGGAGATTTTTTATTTTTTTAATGTTTAAAGATAAATCGGATAATTTTATTTTATTTGGATATATTACCTGGCCCTCATTATCACGACTACTGATATTGCTCGGGACCTCATCAGCTATCTTTAAGCGTTCGGACAGCTGGGGGAGTAGTTGTTTTAGTCCATTAATATCTTGAGCCAAGAGGTCTTGGGCCCCCTGATCATATTCAAATTTGTCTTTACTGGTTTCGCTCAATTTAATAACCAAAGTTTTATATAAGAAGTCGGCGACCATTCTTCGCTCTTCTGGTTCTATGGAAATTTTTAGCTCGCCTTCTAATTTATTAAAATCAATCAATTTTTCGATAATCGGAGACAGAGGATAATAGATTTTGTCTGAAAGGGCAAAATCCTGATAAGCTTCAGTCAACCCTTTATCCACCCTTTCCCGTTTACTGACTCCACTGCCAGGCCCTATTTCCAGTAAGGTTTGTTTTTTCCCCTCACCAGATTGTTTTGCACGTAATAATAAAAATTTATTTATATCAATACCAAATCTAAGATTGTATTCTTCTGATGTCCGATCAACACGCCAATGAATTTCTGGAATGGGTTCAAGCTTGCCCATCCTAGCCAGGGCTCTGAAAGTTAAGGCCTTGGCTCCCGGCGACATTAAATTTTTTAGAATCAGTGCTTGTTTATTCTCAAATTCTTTTAAATTAATGTCGTTTCTTTCCAGCAAAGATGCAATCATTTTGAATTGAGAACGGACAATTTTTTCTTGAGGTGTTTCCTCATTAAGCTCCCGAATAAATTCATCAACCACCTCGCTTGTCTCGCGATCCCCGCTAAGTGAGTTATTCAGTTCTACAAAATAATCTTTACCGCGACTAAGCAGTGCTTGTAAAACTAAATCCTCTGAAATTTCCAAATCAGGGAATTCTTCTCTCAAGCTATTCAAAATTGAGTTTACCGAACCATATGACTCCTTAATAAATTTGGCGTAAGTACCAAATACTCGGTTGCCTTCGGCCGGATCGGACTTGAGTTTTTCAGCCAACACCAATAATTGTTCCCCATAGTCAATATCTTCCGCCACAACCACAAAAGAATTTAAAAAGCTTTGTTTATATTCGGGATTTTCTGCTAAAATAGAACGCAACCTTTGGAACGTCTCGCCATTCCCTTTACCCAGAAAACGAGCCAAGTGGTGTTGGGGTAGGCGCTCCATTTCCAAAAAAGAAATACCCAAATCTTTTTCTATCAACCTCCGCAGGGCAGGATGGTCTATGTGCTGTAATAATAGCGGAACATCAGCTTCGGTTCCGCCGAATGGATTTAGTTCATTGTCATTCTTAATATTTTCATATGATATAAAATTAACAGGCAGGGTATGTTCGCTTACTATCTGCTCAATGTGCTTTAAAAAACGCTGACAATCCAAGACTAGCTGGCTATTTTTTTCTTCTAATTTTTTATTTAATAATAAATATTCTTGAGTGGAGATTATTTGTCCGTAACCTTGTTCCATTGAGGAAATTATTTTTTCTAATTCTTCTTCGGCCACTTGCCAAGATAACTGATGCTGTCGCGTCAGTTCTTGTTCACTGTTGATTAATTGTTTTATTAAGCCTCGAGCCTCTTCACTTAAGCCAAGATAAAAAGTTCGGTATTCTTCATATTTATTTAAGGTGCTTGCATAGAACAGCTCTACACAATTTGATATTTTTTAATGATTTTCC
>ENA-UOWO01001415-UOWO01001415.1-activated-sludge-metagenome-genome-assembly--contig:-NODE-1415-length-31935-cov-23.191217_pt1 | contig 31935 bp, 18 predicted proteins | sample MGYA00238148_ERZ761564 | MGnify/ENA primary metagenome ERZ761564 (study PRJEB28885, sample SAMN05720194) | activated sludge metagenome | isolation source: Anaerobic digester | place: USA...
GCGCGGGTTGTTGCCGTACCACGCCTGCAGGTCCATGGTGGTGTCGTCCACCTTGTTGCCGGGGGTGTTGGCCGCAAAGGCCGAAACCACGACGGCGAGGGTGAGGAACAAAACGAGAGCAGCTTTTTTCATCTTTCTCTCCTGTGATAGGTTGAAAAACGGGGATTAAAGGGTGACGCCAGGTCTGAAAAAATAGTGGGATTTAACCTCCTCCAGATGGGTTATAGGTTGCGGGAATGGGTAAAGCAAACCGGGAGGATACCGGCAGCGCGCTAGGCGCTGCGCAAATTGGTTATTTTTATTGCAAAAAATACTTACCAATGTAGATAAAATCTGTCTCTTTGTCAAGTGTTAAATTAACAAAATGTCCTGCCAGGGAAGGGCTGTTACTCCCTGCAGCCCCTGATGGCCGGCCGGTTCCAGCAAAATCCCTCTTTCCCGCCGGAAAAAGAGAGCCAATCCCGCCCAGCAGGGCCTGTCACGCAATTATCTCTTGACTGTGATGAAATAAATTAGTAAACTTTTTTAGTTTGATTATAAAAAAAACTAACCGGTTCAATTGCCCTGACCTTCCCCGGACGCAAGATGCCCCCAACCACGCACACATCCTTCGCCGCCCTGGCACTCCTCTGCCTGCTGGCCGCTCTCGCCCTCCTCCCGGCCGCACACCCGCTGTTCGCACAGGACTCGACCGTCGTCCGGATCTTCGACGCCCATCCCATCCACTTCGGGGAGGCCGCACGCTACGACGCCGGCGGAGTCTACGGCGAGGAGGGAGGACGCATCATCCGCCGCGAGCTCGATCTGCCCGCCTTCAGCGGACCGGTCCGTATCACCGCCCGCGTGCTCGTCTACTCCACCCTCCAGGAGGGCGGCGATGGCGATCCCTGGGACCGCGCTGGCGCGGTCATGCTCTCCATTCCCGGCATGGAGCACATTGAACTGCTCAAATTCATCACCGGCTTCGGCGGCCGCTCCGACCTCCGCCAGGATGTCAGCGATCTCGCCCCCCTGCTCTCCGGCCGACGGACCATCCGCGGCTTTGTCGACACCTGGGTCTCTCCCGGCTGGAAGCTCACCTTCGACCTGATCTATACCCCGATTTCCGCCCCCGCCAATCCCGCCTGGGCCAACGGGGTCTACCACAACTGGGGCATGACCACACCCCAGGTCGGGCCGGACAAACCCAGCGTCAAGGTCAATATCCCGCCCGCCGCCAGCCAGGTCTGGCTGACCTACTACACCTCGGGCCACTGCACCGACGGCACCGATGCCGACGAGTTTGTCAGCAAGGACAACGTCATCAGCGTCGACGGGGTGGAACTCTACCGTTATAAACCCTGGCGCAGCGACTGCAAAAACTTCCGCACCCGCAATCCCCGGTCAGGCCGCTGGGGCAACACCTGGTCCTCGGATTACAGCCGCAGCGGCTGGTGTCCCGGCGATATCGTCTATCCCCTGCGCCTCGACCTCTCCGCTGCCCTGACCCCGGGGCCTCACACCATCCGCTATGCCGTCGAGAATATCCGCCCCGCCGATGCCAGCGGCACCGGCTACTGGCGCGTCTCCTCCTATCTTTCCGGCGCCGGGGATGTGGCCTCCTGGCGGCCCAACCGCATCGCCATCGGTTTCGAGTCCGGCAAGATTCATCCGGTGGGCACACCCGGTCCTGTGCGCATCGACCTGGTTGACGATTCGGGCCTGCCGGTCTTCGTCGCCGCCGCGGAGATCCGGATTTCGGCCCCGAACCCTGAACTCCTCTTTTCGCTGGATGGCATCGTCTGGACCAACCCGCTTGACTGCGCCATCACCACTGGCAGCGCCCAGATCTGGATGAAGAGCAGCAGTGCCCTGCAGACGGAATTCACCGCCGCCGATCTCAACGGCCTCCTCGCCAGCCCGCAGCCCCTCACGGTCACCTTTTATGACTTTGAGGTGGGACCGGACGAAATCAACCTCGCCCTGACCGCCGCCGCCCGCGCCGACTGCGAGTGCAATGCGGTGAGTGAAAATGCCCAAAAGGCGATCGACGGCTCACTGGCCACCAAATGGTGCTGCAATAACGGCGCACCCGACTGGCTGGAGCTGACCCTGCCCGATACCGCGGCGATGAACTATTTCGTCATCCGCCACGCCGGCGCGGGCAAGGCCCCCGCCGGCGATCCCGGCGCCGGGGACGGCCCGGGTATGAACTCCGCCGATTTTACCATCCAGCTGCTCGACAGTACGGGGAGCTGGCGCAACGCGCTTAGCGTCAGGGACAATCCGGCCGACCAGAGCGGAAGCGTCTCCTATCACGCCCTGCCCGAAAAGGTAGAGAGCCGAAAGGTGCGGCTCTATCTTACCAAACCGGATGTCAGCCGCATCTATGAATTCGAGATCTATTATCGCGCCTCCAGTCCGGTGCGGCTGGAGGATGTGGAGGAGGGGATGCAGCCCGAGCGCCTGCAACTGGTGGGCGCCTGGCCCAACCCCTTCAACAGCAGCGCGGCGATCCGCCTTTTTGTCCCGGAGTTGATGGAGGTGCGCGCCTCGATCATGAACAGCCGCGGACAGCTGGTGGCGCAGGTGGCCAACGGCACCCTCCCGCGCGGGCTGCACACCTTTCAATGGCAGGGCCGGACCGATGCGGGGCAGGCTGCCGCTTCCGGGATTTATTATATCAACGTGCTCGGCCTCGACGCGGCCGGGCAGCGCTCCCTGCAGGTGCGTCCGATCACCCTGATGCGCTGAGCCCTGTGCACAAGAGGAAACCCATGAAAAAAGCCCTCATCTCCCTGCTCCTCTGCGCGGCCGGCGCGCTCTCTGCGCTCGAGCTGCCCAAAGTGCCCTTCTCTCCCCCGCAGTACATCTGCTGCCGGACTACCCGCCCCCTCATTATCGACGGCAATCTCGGGGAGACCGACTGGCAGCGCGCAGCCTGGAGTGAGGCCTTTGTCGATATCGAGGGCGACCAGAAGCCCCGGCCGCGCTTCAACACCCGCGTGAAAATGCTTTGGGATGACCACTATTTCTACATCGCCGGCCAGATGGAGGAGCCCGACGTCTGGGCGTCGCTGCGCGAACACGATTCGATCATTTTCTATGACAACGATTTCGAGGTCTTTATCGATCCGGACGGCGACACCCACCGCTATTACGAACTCGAACTCAACGCCTTCGCCACCCACTGGGACCTCTATCTCGACCGCCCCTACCGCGATGGCGGCAATCCGACCTTCTTCTGGGATATCCGCGGGCTGCAGAAGGGGGTGGTCGTACAGGGCAGCATCAATCAGCCCGGCGATGCCGATACCGGCTGGACGATCGAGCTGGCCCTGCCCTGGGCCGTACTGAAGGAACAGGCTCCCGAGGGGCGCGCTCCGCGGCCGGGCGCATACTGGCGGGTCAACTTTTCCCGGGTCGAATGGCGCACGCGGGTTGAGAACGGCGCCTACGTCAAGCTCACCGATCCCGCCACCGGCAAAAGTTTGCCCGAGGACAACTGGGTCTGGGCCCCGACGGGATTGATTAATATCCATTACCCGGAACTCTGGGGATTTGTCCAATTCTCCAGCCACCCGGCCGGCGAAAAGGGTGGAGAGTTCAATGTGCCCGAGGCGGAACAAATCCGCTGGTTTTTGCGTCAGGTCTATTACCGGCAGCGCCAGCTCCACCGGGATACAGGCCAATATGCGAAGAACTGGTCCGGCTTGAAGCTGCAGCTGGACCGACCGGCCGGCTGCACATGGCCGCCCTCGCTCAGTGCCGGACCGGAGACCTGGGAGGCTCTGCTCACAGCGGCGGACGGGAAATCCGCCTGGCATATCCGGCATGACGGATTGATCTGGCCCACCGCTTCCCAGGAGGAGAGGGATCGCAGATGAAGTATGGTGATTTCAGCCCGGACGGCAAGGAGTACATCATTGACAATGTTGCTACTCCAAGTCCCTGGATCAACTATATCTACAATGGCCACTATTTCGCGACCATCTCCAACAACGGCGGCGGCATCAGCTATTACCGGTCGCCCCTGCACGGCCGGGTCACCCGCTACCGCATCAATGATGTACCGCCGGACCGTCCGGGCAAATATATCTACGTCAAGGATCGTGATTCGGGCGAAATCTGGAGTCTGACCTGGCAGCCGGTCGGCCGCAATCTCGAGGCCTACCGCGTCCGCCACGGTTTCGGCTACACCCGCGTCGAAGCCCGGGTTGAGGGGATCCGCTCCGACCTGCTCTATTTCGTCCCTCCCGACGACCATCTCGAGATCTGGCAGGCCCTGCTGCGCAACGAGAGCGGCCGGCCCCGCCGCCTCTCGGTCTATGGCTATGTGGAGTTCGCCCTCGGCCATGCCATGATCGATCTGATCAACCAGTGCGACGATCAGCACTTTAACCGTGTCCATTTCGATCCCAGCGTGCGCAGCCTTTTCGCCACCAAGACCTATTGGGTCACCGGTACGCGAGGGACCCAGCATCAGGAAAACAAAGAGTGGGATCAATGGGCCTTCTTCTCCGTCAATCAGCCGGTGACTGCCTTCGAAACCCTGCGCGAGCGCTTCATCGGCAATTATCGCAACGAGAATAATCCCGCCGCCATCGGGCAGGAAAGGCTCTCCAGCCAGGAGACCGATTTCGGCAATGCCATCGGCGCCCTGCAGTGCGATATCGAGCTGGCGCCGGGGCAGGAGCTGCCGGTGGTCTTTAACCTCGGCGTCGTGGCCAAGGATGAGTGCAAGCAGTTGTGCAGGGTGCTGCCGGTGCGCTATCATGAACCCGCAGCACGCCAGCGCGCCTGGGAGAAGCTGTGCGGCAAATGGGAGCGCTATTTCCAGGTCACCCGGATTCAGACCCCCGAGCCCGGCGCCGATATCTTTATGAACTACTGGACGCCCTACCAGGCCCGGGTCGCCTTTGAGGTCGGCCGTGTGGCGAGTTTTTACTACTGGGGCATCGGCCGCGGCTTTGGCTTTCGCGATACCGCCCAGGACACCATCGCCGTCACCCTCTCCGATCCGGAACTGGCGCGCCAGCGCATCCTCCTGCTCTCGCGCCAGATGTTCCTCGACGGCCATGTCTATCACCATTTCCACGGCGACGGCCAGGGCGAGGTGACCGGCCACTGCGACGACCCCCTCTGGTACATCCTCGCCATCAGCGACTATATCAAGCAGACCGGCGATTGGGCGATCCTCGACAATCACCAGCCCTTCATCGATGCCCCTGCCGCCCCCCTCATCGAACACCTCCATGCCGTGGTCCGCTTCGTGCGCGGCAATCTGGGGAGCCATGGCCTGCCCATCTTCGGCCGCGGGGACTGGAACGACACCCTCGACTATATCGGCGGTGATGACGGCGGCGAAAGCGTCTGGGGCGCCATGTTCTACGTCGCCATGCTCAATCGTCTCATTGAACTCCTCACCCACCTCGGACTGGCCGGACCCCTCGCCACCGCCGTCGAGACCCGCGACCAGCTCAAAGAGGCGGTGCAAAACCACTGTTGGGATGGGGAGTGGTATATCCGCGCCTTCGGGGCCCGCGAGCGCAGGATCGGCAGCCGGACCAACACGGCTGGCCGCATCTTCCTCAACACCCAGTCGTGGGCGGTCATCGCCGAGATCGACGCATCCGGGCGCCTCGAACAGGCGATGGAGAGCGTGTGGAACCACCTCAATACCCCCTATGGCCCCAAAAAATGCGCGCCCGCTTTCCGTGAGATCGATCCGACTATCGGCCTGGTCACCCGCTGCGTTGCCGGCAAGAAGGAGAACGGCGCCATCTTCGCCCATCCCACCGCCTGGGTCATCATGGCCGAATGCCTCCTCGGCCACGGCGACCGGGCCTTCACCTACTATAAAGAGATGCTGCCCAACGCCATTGATTCGGACATCTTTGTCGCCGAGCCCTATGTCTTTTCCCAGTATGTCACCAGCGACGAGCACAGCGCCCCCGGCCGGGCGAGCCATTCCTGGCAGACCGGCACGGCGGCCTGGATGTACCGGGTGATGATGGATTACTGTCTTGGGGTGCGCGCCACCTTCGACGGCCTCTTCGTCGATCCGGTGATCCCCTCATCCTGGCCGGGCTTTACTCTGGAACGCGTCTTCCGCTCCACCCGCTATGTCATCCGCGTCACCAACCCCGACGGCGTGCAGAGAGGGGTGCGCAGCATCCTCTTCGACGGCCAGCCCATCAGCGGGCGGCTGCTTCCCCTGACGAACAAAAAGAGGGTGGAGGTCGAGGTGGTGATGAGATAGGGCCCCGGCTCTCACCCGTCCCGCGGCCGGTGCGCACCGGCCGCCGCCCATCCCGGTCTTTCCGCTCCGGCACCCGTTCATCAAACCACGAGGAATCCGCATGAAACGCCTGCTCGTCATCCTTTTGTTGGCTCTGCAGCCGGCAGCGCTGCTCGCCCGGGAGGGGGAGCCCCTCCAGCTCAGCCACGGCCTGGCCTGCCGCCTTCCCGAACACCAGCGCCGCGCCATGATCCCCGCCGACCCGGTCGAGGCCCTGGTGACCGCTGGCAAAAAGGTCGCCCCCATGGCCGGCGACCTCCTGGTCCCGGGAGAGAAGGGGGAGAGCTGGAAGGCAGTGACAGCGGACAGTGCGGGCTGGTTCAGCGATCCCACCCTGCGCAACGGCTGGGTCCATTTCCGCATTACGCGCCTGCAGCCCGCCCTCTTTCTGCTCGAGGGCATGGGGAACAGCATGGTCTACGTCAACGGAACCCCGCGCATCGGCAACCGCTACCGTGCCAAGGACCAATTTGAGTCGTGGGAGCCGCGTTTTGACTACGGCCTGGTGCCCATCCGGCTCGATGAGGGCGAGAACCATCTTCTTTTTCGCTGCAGCCGCGGCCGCCTCAAGGTGGTGCTCCATCCCCTCACCAAAACCGCTCTGTTCAATCCCCTTGACCTGACCCTGCCTGATCTTCGCGCCGGCGAGGCTCTGGAGAGCCCGGGCGGGATCGTGGTGCTTAACGGCACCAATGCCCCCCTTGGCGGCCTTTTCATCCGCGGCCGCGGCGAGGGGGTGAAGGTCCCGGAAACCCCGCTGCCGGAGCTGCTCCCCCTCGGCTTGCGCAAGGTGGCCTTTCCGATTTCCGCCGCTCCGGCCGGGGCCGCTGGTGAGCTGCCGCTGACTCTCACCCTGCTGCGCAGGAGTGGAGCGGGTGAGGAGATTCTCGACGAAACGGTCATCCTCCTGCGCCGCGTCGAGGCGGGAGCCACCCACCGCATCACCTTCATAAGCGGTATCGACGGCAGCGTGCAGTACTACGCCGTCAATCCCGCCTCCGGCCCGGCTGACGCCCCGGCGGCCCTCTTTCTCTCCCTGCACGGCGCCAATGTCGAGGGGGCCAATCAAGCCGCCTCCTACTCACCCAAGAGCTGGGGGCATATCGTGGCGCCGACCAATCGCCGGCCCTACGGCCACAACTGGGAGGACTGGGGCCGCATGGACGCCCTCGAGGTGCTCGACCTCGCCCGGCGCAGGCTCAAGATTGATACCACCCGCATCTACCTGACCGGCCATTCCATGGGGGGCCACGGCACCTGGCACCTCGGCGCGACCTTCCCCGATTATTTCGCCGCCATCGGCCCGAGCGCCGGCTGGATATCCTTCTGGTCCTACGGCGTGCGCGATACCAGCAGCACCGGCGACCCGGCGCTGCAGCTGCTGCGCCGCGCCTCGACCCCGAGCAATACCTTTGCCATCGCCGGGAATTACAGCCATCAGGGCGTCTATATCATCCATGGCAGCAAGGATGACAACGTGCGCGTCGACCAGTCACGCCGCATGGTCGAACAGCTCGAGACCTTTCACCACGACTGGTATTTCCACGAACAGCCGGAGGCGGGACACTGGTGGGATCTCTCCGACGCTCCCGGCGCCGACTGTGTCGACTGGATGCCCCTCTTCGACTTTTTCGCGCGCCATGCCCGTCCGGGCGCGGAGAGGATGCGCCGGATCGATTTTACCACCGCCAACCCCGGAATCTCGGCGCGCAGCGGCTGGCTGACCATTCTGGACCAGGAGATTCCTCTCGCAGTCAGCCGTGCCCGCATCGAATTCAATCCGTCCGCGCGCCATTTCCAGGGGAGCACCGAGAACATCGCCCGCCTCGCCCTGCGCACCCCGGCGGGAGCCGGCCGGGCCGTATTCCACGTCGAGCTCGACAGCCAGCGCATCGATCTTGAGGGGGCGGAAACGCTGTGGCTGGAGAAAAGGGCTGGGCGCTGGAGCGCTGGTCCGGCTCTGCGTGCGGATGAAAAGGGGCCCCACCGCTATGGTCCCTTCAAGGAGGCCTTTAACCAGCGCATGATCTTTGTCTACGGCACCCGCGGATCGGCAACAGAGAACCGCTGGGCCCTGCAAAAAGCCCGCTTCGACGCCGAGTCCTTCTGGTACCAGGGCAACGGCAGCGTCGATGTCGTCGCCGATGTTGATTTCAATCCCGATGCGGATCGCGACCGCTCGGTTGTCCTTTATGGCAATTCCGCCACCAATGCGGCCTGGAAAAATCTGCTGGCGGAGAGTCCGATTCAGGTCCGGCGCAGCATCGTCCAGATCGGCAAGCAGATCCTCCGCGGCGATGACCTGGCGGCGCTCTTCATCCAGCCGCGGCCGGGCAGCGACAAGGCCTGTGTAGCGGTCATCGCCGGCACCGCACCCGCAGGGATGCGCCTGACCCAAAATCTGCCCTATCTCTATGCCGGGGCGGCCCTGCCGGATTTCACCGTGCTGAGCAGTGCGATTCTGCGCGAGAACAGCGGCGGCGTGGCCGCTGCCGGCTTTTTCGACCGTCACTGGCGTCTGGACGAGGCCAACATGGTCCTGCCTGCGCCGAAGAAATAACTGCATGGAGAAGCTGATGAAATTCGCACCCCTGTGCTGCTCCTTTTTACTCGCCCTGACCGCGTCCGCCGCGGCCGCGGTCTCTCTGGTCCCGCAGCCTGTGCTAATGAAAACGGGCAAGGGGAGCTTTGCGTTCTCGGCCTCCACCCCCATCGTCTATCCCGCCGGGAGCCCCGAGGCCGGCCGTATCGCCCGTCTCCTCGGCGCCGAGATCAACCAGAGCAGCGGCCTTGACCTGGCCATCCTCCCCTCCAGCCAGGCGGGCAGGAGCGCCCCGATCCGCCTCCTCCTCGACCCGGCGCTCAAGGAGGCCGGGCTTGAGGGCTACCGGCTGACCATCTCCCGGCGCGAGCTCCTCCTCGCCGCACCGTCGCCCGCGGGGCTCTATCGCGGCGGCCAGACCCTGCGCCAGATGCTGCCCTCCGGGAGCGGCAAACGGACGCTCGCCCTGCCCGCCCTCGAGATCATCGACCAGCCCCGGTTCAGCTGGCGCGGAGTCCACGTCGATGTCGGACGCCATTTTCACAGCGTCTCCTATATGAAGCGGATCATCGACTGGATGGCCCTCTACAAGATGAACCGTCTGCATTGGCATCTCACCGAGGACCAGGGCTGGCGCATCGAGATCAAAAAATACCCCCTGTTGACCGGGATCGGCGCCTGGCGGACCGAGCCCGACGGCAGCCGCTACGGCGGCTTTTATACACAGCAGGAGATCCGGGAGGTGGTTGGCTATGCCGCCGACCGCTTCATCGATGTCGTCCCCGAAATCGAGATGCCGGGCCACTGCATGGCCGCCCTGGCGGCCTATCCCGGACTCTCCTGCGCCGGCGGCCCCTTCGCCGTCCAGACCCAGTGGGGAGTATTCAAGGAGGTCTACTGCGCCGGCAGGGAGGAGACCTTTGCTTTTCTCGAGGATGTGCTCAGCGAGGTGATCGAACTCTTCCCCTTCGGCTATCTCCACATCGGCGGCGACGAGGTGCCCCGTGACCGCTGGCAGGCCTGTCCCCGCTGCCAGGCGCGCATCAAGGCGGAGGGACTCGATGATGAGGCGGAACTGCAGAGCTGGTTCATCAGCCGCATCGAAAAATACCTCAGCGCCCACGGCCGCCGGCTCATCGGCTGGGACGAGATCCTCGACGGGGGGCTGGCCCCCGGCGCCACCGTGCAGTCCTGGCGCGGAATGGAGGGCGCCCTGATCGCTGCCCGCTCCGGCCACGACGCCATCGTCTCGCCCGGCAGCCATACCTATTTCAATGCCGACATCAGCGCCATCGACCTGCGCAAGGCCTACAGTTTCGAACCGGTTCCGGCCGGACTGGAGCCGGAGCGCATCCCCTACATTATCGGCGGCGAATGCTGCCTCTGGAGCGAGCGCATCACCGAAGAGAACCTCGACTACCAGCTTTTCCCCCGCCTGCTCGCCCTCAGCGAGGTGCTCTGGAGCCATCCCGGGCAGCGCGATTACGCGGATTTTCTGCGGCGGGTCCGCAATCATTACCCCCTGCTCGAAACCCTCGGTATCGGCTTCGGCCCCGAGGCGAGGCCGGTCTCTTTGCTCACCCGCTTCCATCCCGATGAGAAATTCCATACGGTCACCCTCGAGAGCGGCGAGGAGGGGATGGCCCTGCATTATACCCTCGACGGCGCGGAACCCACAACCGCCTCGCCGCGTTATACGTCCCAGCTGACCATCGACCGTCCAACCCGGCTCAGGGCGCGCGCCTTCCGCGACGGGCGCGGCTATGGCGAGAGTGCGGGTGCAGATTTCGATTTTCATCTCGCTTTCGCGGCGCCTCTGCAAATCGACCACAGCTTCAGCCCCAACTATCCTGCCGGCGGCGGCCGGGCTCTTGTTGACGGCCTGCGCGGTTCGATCGCCTACGGTGACGGCCGCTGGCAGGGCTACGAGGAGGTGGACCTGATCGCCACCATCGACCTGGGAGAAATCAGGCCCCTGCACCGCCTCCGCGCCGGTTTTCTCCAGGATACCGGATCATGGATCTTTTTGCCGGCCTATGTCGAATGGTCCGTCTCCAGGGACGGGAGCAGTTTCCGGACTGTGGCTGCGTTCGATCATCCCACCCCGGCCGGCACCTCGGAGCAGCGCATCCAGGAGGATCAGACCGAGCTGCCGGGCACGATGGCGCGCTTCGTCCGCCTGCGCGCCCGCAACGTCGGTCTTTGCCCCGCCTGGCATCCCGGCGCGGGCGGCAAGAGCTGGATTTTTGTCGATGAACTGGTGGTGCAGTGAGTTCATGACTGCGCGCGTTGCCGTTGATTCTTTCCGATAAAATGTGTATTTTAAAGATCATTATGTAAAAATGAACTCTAGCTGGATGGAGAAAAAGATGATTAAAAAGTATCTGGGCTTCGCCTTTCTGCTGACAAGCCTTCTGATCGGCTGCGCCAAAAAGGATGAGGGCTGGCTGGTCAAGGTAAAGGATCAGACCCTGCGCGACGATATCCTCACGCGCCGTTACAAAATGAGTCGGGAGTTCTCCCAGCATCCCGCCATCACCCCCGAGATTCTCAAGGTGTTCATCGAGAAGACCCTGCTCAACAATCTCTTCTTCCAGGCCGAAGGCAATGCCCTCAAACTGGACCAGGACAGCACCATCGCTGAGCAGATCCGCCAGGAAGAGCGCCGGATGCTGACCCGCAATAACGGCCCCCTCTTCAAGGCCGTCGTGCCCGCCAGTTTCAGCGTCAGCGAGGAGGAGATTCGCAATGCCTATGAATGGGGCAAACAGGAATTTAAACTCTCGCACATTCTGGTGAAATCGCCCACGCTCGCCGATTCGATCTACTCGGCCCTGATGGCGGGCGCCGATTTTAAGACCCTGGTTACCCGCTACAGCATGGACATGAATACCATCGAGAACGGCGGCAGCATCGCGCCCTGGCTCTCCTGGAGTCAGCTCGCCCCCCCCAGCGCTGAGGCGGTCCGCAATACCCCCACCGGCTCTTATACCAAACCCATCCTTGGCGGATTTGGGTATCAGATTCTTCGCATCGATGAGCGGCGGGAGCGCCAGCAGCCCCCCTTCGAGCAGGCTCGCACCGAAATCGAAGGCAATCTCAAGAACCAGAAACAGGGGCTCTTCGTCGAGAATTACACCAATGATCTCTACAGCAAATTCAATCTTGCCATCGACAGCCTCCTTTTCGTCAAGATAGCACCTGCCCTCCAGGGCAACAGCGCCGGCGCCAAGGTCGACTATGCCCTGATCTCGCCTGAGGACCAGAAAAAGACCCTGGTGAGCTGGAAGGGCGGGCAGTGGAGTGTGCGTGAAACCCTCGACAAATACCTGCAGATGACGCGCGGCAATGCCTATCGCCTGACCCGCTACGAGGATGTGGCCGATTTCGCCAGAAAGGCCAACCTGCAGGAACTCATGCTGCTGGATGCCCGCGCGCGCAAGCTCGACCAGACGGAGGAATTCAAGCGCGATTTCTTCTACGCCAAAAATCAGCTCCTCGGTCAAAAATGCCGTGAAAAACTCATCACTCGTGCAGTCAAGGTGAGCGAAGAAGAGATCACCGCCTTTTACGAGAGCCACAAGTCGGAGTATAAGGATCGCCCCCTCGCCGAGCTGAGGTCGACCCTGCGCAGCCGCATCTACAGTGCCAAGATGGCCGAGCTGCAGGAGAAGGTGACCGCCGACCTGCGTAAAAAGTACCCGGAAAAGTGGAATGAGAAGGCGCTCAAGAAAACGGCCGAGGCCCTCAACGCCGAAAAGGCCGCTCTCAGCAAGGCGCCTGCACAGCCGCAGGCCAGAACCGGACAGCCGGGAGGGATGCCGGGCCAGAGGCCGGACATGCCTCCCGCACCCCCGCAGGGAGTGCGCTGAGGCATGATCGAACGCGAAATCCAGCTCTATGAGACCCGGATCGGCCAGTTTGTCGACCGGCTGCCATCATATTTTTACTCCGAACAGCTCCCCCTCGAGGCTGAAGCCGCCCTCGCAGATCCGCCCCTTTCCTTTGCGCGGCGGCTGGAGTTGGCCTACCGCCCCATCGCCGTTGGTGAAAAATGGGGAGCGGATTGGCAGACCGCCTGGTTCCATCTCACCGGCACCGTGCCCGCCGCCTGGCAGGGCCGGCCGGTGGTGGCGCGCATCAACCTCGGCGGTGAGGGCCTGGTTTTCGCCGCAGACGGCACCCCGACCCACGCCCTGAGCTGGCATTCGCTCTGGCAGCCCGAATTCCGCCGCGACCGCATTCCCATCGCTGATCCCGCACGCGGCGGCGAACAGGTCGAGCTCTGGATTGAGGCCAGCGCAGCCCAGATCTTCGGCCTGCGCCTGGTCGCCGATCCCCTGCAGGAGGATCCCCGCCGCCACGGCCATCTCGAGGCGGTGGTGCAGGATCTCACCCTCGCTGTCTTCCGCCCCTCGGTCTGGCACCTCTGGCTCGACGCCCGGCTGCTTTTCAACCAGATGAAAGCCCTGCCGGAAAAAAGCGTCCGCCGCGCCCGTCTCCTGCGCGCCCTGATGCAGGCCGCCGATCGTTTTCAGGGAGACGACGGCAGCACCGCCGCCGCCCGCGCCCTCCTCGCCGTCGAACTGGTGAAGAAGAGCGGCCCTTCCGACCTCGTTGCCCACGCTGTCGGCCATGCCCACATCGACACCGGCTGGCTCTGGCCGGTCTCGGAAACCGTGCGCAAATGCGCCCGATCCTTCGCCGCCCAAATCGACCTCATCGAACGCTATCCCGGCTACGTCTTCGGCGCCTCCCAGGCCCAGCACTATGCCTTTGTCAAGGAATGCTATCCCGCTCTCTATGAAAAGATACGCGCTAAAGTAGCGGAGGGCAGCTGGGAGATACAGGGCGGGATGTGGGTCGAAGCCGACTGCAACCTCATCGGCGGCGAGTCGATGGTGCGGCAGATTTTACACGGCGTACGCTTTTTCGAGCAGGAGTTCGGGATCACGGTGCGCAACCTCTGGCTTCCTGACGTCTTCGGCTACAGCGCCGCCATGCCCCAGATACTCCAGAAGAGCGGTCTTGGGTACATGGTCACCCAGAAGATTTCCTGGAACCAGTTCAACCGCTTCCCCCATCACAGCTTTATCTGGCGCGGCATCGACGGCAGCGAGATCATCGTCCATTTTCCCCCCGAAGACACCTACAACAGCGAATTCTGGCCCTCAGGCATGCGCCACGCCCAGGAGAATTTCGCTGAACGCGACCGCCTCGATGAATTTCTCGTCCTCTTCGGCATCGGCGACGGCGGCGGCGGCGCGACCGAGGAGATCATCGAGAGCGGGCTGCGCCAGAACGACCTCGAGGGCGGCCCCCGGGTCCGCTTCGGCAAGGCGCAGGAGATGCTCAACCGGCTCGGCGCCCGCCGGGAGCTGCTCCAGCGCTGGAACGGCGAGCTCTACCTCGAACTCCATCGCGGCACCCTCACCACCCAGGCGCGCACCAAATTCATGAACCGTTGGTGCGAACACAAACTGCGCGAGGTCGAGGCCCTCTTCAGCGCCCTGCCGGCGGCGGAGTACCCCGCCGCGGAGTTGGACCGGCTCTGGAAGACCGTGATGCGCAACCAGTTCCACGACATCCTGCCGGGTTCGAGCATCAAGCTGGTCTACGAGACCACCCGCCGCGAACATGATGAGGTCAGAAAGGAACTGAATGGCCTGGCCGGCCGCGCCGGCGCCGGACTCCTGAACGAACAGGAGGGAAGCCTCACTCTGGTCAACACCCTCTCGACCCCCTTTACGCGGCCGACCTTCCTGCCGGCCGCCTGGATCGGCCATGAGATTCTGGATGAAGCGGACCGGCCCGTTCCGGTCCAGGTGCGCGAAGGCAACCTGGTCGCCCTGGCCGAGGTGCCGGCCCTCTCTTCAGTCGTGCTGCGCCGCGGGCAGACCCTGCCTGAAGTCGATTTGCCGCCTGAGCCCCGGGTTTCTGAGCCGCTGGCCCCCGCATCATTGGAGGGCGTCGTCCTCGAAAACGATCTCATCCTCTACGAGCTGGCCGGCGACGGCACTATCGCCCGCATCTTCGACAAGGAGAGGAGCTGCGAAGTGATGCTCCCGGGCCAGAGCGGCAACCGCATCAGCCTCTACGAGGACCGCCCTGCCAACTGGGATGCCTGGGACGTCGATATCTATTACGAGAATCAGCTCCTGCAGCAGGCCGGGTTGACCGGCTGGCGCCGGCTGGGTTCTGGACCAGTGGCACAGATGATGCTCCTGCAATTCCGCGTCGGGGACTCTTGCATTGAACAGCGCCTCTGCCTGGTCCGCAACACCAAACGACTCGATTTCGTCACCCATGTGCATTGGCGGGAGCGCCACCGTATGCTCCGCGTCGCCTTCGATGCCGACGTCACCGCGTCCGAGGCCAGCTATGAAATTCAATACGGCACGGTGCGGCGCCCGACCCACCGCAATACCAGCTGGGATATGGCCAGGTTCGAGACCGTCGGCCACCGCTTTGTTGACCTCAGCGAACCGACTCACGGGGTCGCCCTGCTCAATAATGGTAAATACGGCCACAAGGTCCTCGATCGCACCATCGACCTCAATCTGCTGCGCGCTCCCACCTCCCCCGATCCTGATGCCGACCGCGGCGAGCATGATTTTGTCTACAGCCTGCTCCCCCACGCCGGCGCCCTGGAGGAATCGGCAGTCTACGCTGAGGCCGCCCGGCTCAACCAGCCGCTCGCCCTCTTTGAGGACCGGAGCGGACGGGTGAATTTTCCCTGCCGGCTGGAAAATGAGGCGGCGATCCTCTCGGTCCTCAAGAAAGCGGAGGGGGATGATGCCATCATCCTCCGCCTCTATGAGCCGCGCGGACGCCGCGCCTCGACCCGGCTGCTCCTCACCGATCCCGGCCGGCGCGTTTTTGCCACCGATCTGCTTGAACGGAAGATTGGCGAACTGCCACAGCGGGAAGGCGCAGTCGCGCTCGATTTCGGCCCCTTCGAGATTAAAACCCTGAAGCTCGTCTGACGCGGCGGATCCCCGCCGGCGGCCCCTCCCGGCCGTTCCGGCTGGCGCCGCCTCTTCACCCCAACCGGGAGTCCTCCATGCGCAAGCTGCTCCTCCTCGTGACCATCATCCTGGGGGCGGCCTGCGCCCCCTCCGGGGAAAGCCTCATTCCAGCGGGCGAACTGCGCCGCGCCGTGCGCGCCCAGCTGCCAATTCAGAAGGAGCTGTCCCGGCCTTGCCAACAGGAGCTCTTTGGCGTTTTCTCGCAAAAGCTCACTGCGGCCGAGCGCTCAGCCCTTGAGTGGCTCTACGCCTGGATGCCCCTCAGCGACCTCGCCGACTATGACGGGGAATTTTACCTGCGCCAGGTGCGCACCACCCTGCAGGCCCGCGATGAGATGGCCTGGGGCCGCACCCTTCCGGCCGACCTTTTTCTGCACTTTGTTCTTCCCCTGCGCGTCAACAATGAGAACCTCGACTCCGCCCGGGTGGTGCTGTATGGCCTGCTCAGGGAGCGGGTGCGCGGCATGACCATGCGCCAGGCCGCCCTCGAGGTCAACCACTGGTGTCACGAGCATGTCACCTACCGCGGTTCGGACATGCGCACCAGCGCCCCCCTGGCGACCATGCGCAGCGCGATCGGCCGCTGCGGGGAGGAGTCGGTCTTCACCGTCGCCGCCCTGCGTGCAGTGGGTATCCCCGCCCGTCAGGTCTACACGCCGCGCTGGGCGCACAGCGACGACAACCATGCCTGGGTGGAACTCTGGGCCGACGGAGAGTGGTACTATCTCGGGGCCTGCGAACCCGAACCTGACCTCAACATGGGCTGGTTCACCGAACCGGCGCGGCGGGCCATGCTCGTCCACACCCGGGTGCAGGGACCCTGGGCAGGTGGTGAGGAGGTGCTTGCAACTTCGCCCCGCCACCGTGAGATCAACCTGCTCGAGCGTTATGCCGCCGTCAGCCCCCTGCATGTCCGCACCATCACCGCTGCGGGCGCCCCCGTCGCCGGCGCCGCGGTCTCCTTCCGGATCTATAACTATGCCGAGTTCTATCCACTGGCGCGGCGCACCAGCGATGCGGAAGGATTTTGCACTCTCTGCACCGGGCGCGGTGACCTCCTGATCTGGGCGCACCGGGACTCCCTCATCGGCTTTTCCCGCGCGGCCGGAGCGGATACTGTGACTGTGGTTCTGCGCCCGCGCGCCCCGCACGAGGAGATCTTCGAACTCGATTTTAATCCGCCCCTCGCCCGGCCGCCCCTGCCCGATACCATTCCGGCGGAGGCGCGCGGGCGCCATGCCCGCCGCCTCGCCCGCGAAGACAGCCTGCGCAGGGCCTGCGAGTCGACCTTTATGGACTCCCTTTCCAGCGCGCGGCTCGCCGCTGAGAGCGGTCTTGAGCCCGATCCGGTCTGGCGAATCATCCGCAGCAGCCGCGGCAACCACGAGGAGATCGCCCGCTTCATCAGCGCCGGGGCCACTCGCAATCGCTCTCTCGTGCTCCCGCTCCTGCAGATGGTCACGGAGAAGGACCTGCGCGACGCCCGCGCGGAGATCCTCCTCGATCACCTGCCCTCTCACATCCCCGGCACAAAACTGCCCGACGGGATTTATGAGCAATATCTGCTCAATCCGCGTGTCCGCAACGAGGCCCTGACCCCCTGGCGCCGGCTGCTCCAGGAGGGCATGAGCCGGGAAACAGGCCAATCAGTGGTCGCAAGCCCCGGGATGCTGGCCGCCTGGGTCGAGAAGAATATCCGCCTGGAGGCTGACGCCAACTATTACGGGGTGCCCCTGACTCCCCGGGGCGTCTGGGAGCTGCGGGCGGCTGATGCACTTTCGCGGGATATCTTTCTGGTTGCCCTCTGCCGCAGCATGAACATCCCCGCCCGCCTCGATCCCGCCTTCGAACGGCCCCAGTACTACGATCTGTCGCACCAGGGCTGGCGGGATTTTGGCGATGACCCCGCCGCCATTCAGGCCGGCAGCCGCCTGACTCTGGCCAACCGGGAGGCGACGATCGGCCGGCCGGAGTACTGGCGCCATTTCACCCTGGCCCGCCTGGAGGGCGGGGAGTATAAAACCCTGGAACTGGAGGGGATTGATTTCAGCGAAGGGAGGGGGATGCTCGAGCTTCCCGCCGGCAGTTATCTTCTTGTCACCGGCCGCCGCCTGCAGAGCGGTGCGGTCCTCGCCCGCCTGCACTTTTTCAATCTCGCCCCCGGGGGGCAGCGCTCGATCGATCTGGTCTGGCGCCGCAGCGGGGGGCCGCTCAAGCCCCTCGCCCGACTGCCTGGCGGTCAGGTGCTGACGGACAGGCGCGGGCGCCGGCTCGACCTCGCGGAGCTGGCCAGGCCGCAGGGACTGATCCTCGCCTGGCTCGACCCCGGCCGTGAACCCTCACAGCATGTCCTGCGCGAATGGCAGGAGCTCAAGCAACTCTACGAGGCATGGGGGGGAAGGATAGCCGCCGTGATGGCGGCTGGCGGTGAGAGCCGATTGGGGGCCTATTCGCTGCCCAGGCAGCTGTTGGTGGTGCAGGATGAGCATGACGGGGTGCGGAGGCGGCTGGGTGAGGCCCTTGCTGGGGAGCTGTCGGTTTTTCCGGTCCTGGTCTATGTGCATCCCGCCGGCGAAATCCTGTGGATGAATCAGGGCTATCAGGTCGGCCTGGGCGACCGGCTGCTGCAGGTGATCACCGCAGCGCAGGAGCGTTGACCGCCCCCGGGCTCTGGGCGGCAGGCATTGCGCCGGCGCGCACCTGACGGCCGAACTGCGCCAGCGGGGGGTAAAGGGCCAAACTGTCCTGCTTCGAACTCCAGATCGTGAAGAGGTGGCCGAGCATGTCGGGATGGTTAAAGGCCTGGCTGTAATTGATAAAGGCGCGAACCGCCTCGATCTTTTTCCAGCTGGTCGGCAGCACGCGGAACCCCTTGTCGATAAAGAGGGGCAGTGAGGGGTATTCCTCGCGCGGCTCGTAATGCCAGTCGCAGATGATAATATCCTTAGGGATGCTGTCGATCGCTGCGGCGGTGCCGTTTTTCGAAGCCTCCCATTCGCCCAGATTGTACTTCTCTCCGTCGATGAGGCGGTCTCCCCACATCATCATCCCTTTGTCCCGTTTTTTCACGATATGTTCATAGAGGTCGTTCACCGCCCCGGCGAAGACGGAAGCGGGATTCTTGCCGAGGGTGGAGGGCGAGAGGCTGTCCCCGATCAGAAATACCTCGTCCATGCCCACATGGATCATGTCGGCGTCGAAGGCCTTGATCAACTCGTCGAGCAGATCGAAGATCATGGCATGGACTGCGGGATTGAGGGGGTCCCATTCCCGGCAGTAGATCCCCTGGTTGCCCGGATAGGCGCCCGGAGTGAGGTCGAATTCGGGATAGCGGGTGAGCAGGGCATAGGTGGTTCCGGCCCAGGATTGGTGGCCGAAACACTGAAACTGGGGCACCAGCTCGATGTTGTGGCGCCGGCAGGCCTTGGTGAGCCATTTGGCCCCGGCGCGGGTGATGGGTTGACCGGTGCCGCACAACTCGGGGTGGGACTGGTAATCGAAATTATAGTCAACCTCGAGGATGAGCATATTGACGCCCGCTTCGGCGAGGGCCGGCAGCTGGCTTTCGAGGCGGATGAGGCTCGAGTCCGAGGTGAAGCCGAGCAGGTGGAGGGCGCACCAGGGTTCGGCTTTTTTACCGGAGGCGGCCGGCAGGGTGGTGGCGAGCAGGAGGGTGAGTAAAAGGGCGATGCCGGGTCTCTTTTTCATGTCAAATCCTCAGATAACGTCCTGAACGCTGCATCGCTGCGGTGAGCCAGGTTCCTGCGAGGGCGAAGATCAGCGATCGCCAGAATCCGGTGGCAAAGCTGGCGCCCAGCATGCCGTAGAGGCTGCGGCCGTCCGCCATCACCGGAAGCATGCCGATGAGCAGGTAAAAGATTGGGCCCAGGATGAAGGCGAAGAGAGCGTTCTGGCCGGCAGTGGCGAGCATGCGCGTGCCAGTGGTGAGCCCGCGGCCGTCGACGATCCAGTAGATCAGTGCGAAGAGCAAGGCGGTCCAGGCGGAACTGATCAGGCACCAGGGCGGTGTCGCCGCGTTTTTGTTATAGATGAAGAGGGGGCTGAGATTGCTGAGCGAGTGCAAAAGTACGGCGATCGTTCCCAGGATCAGGGCGAAGAGGAAAATGGTGCGCAGCCGCACTGCCAGAGGTTGGTCCGTGCTGAAGAGGAGGATGCTGAGCAGGGTGCCGGAGGCGGTGATGGCCGGCTGGGATCCGAGCACCGAAGCGATGCCGATCCACGGGCTGAGGGGGCCGAGGAAGGCAAGCTGGCCGGTGCGGTCGGCGAAATAGAGCAGATAAAGCAGGATGATCGCAGCGGCGAATCCGGCCGGCCGACGCCGGATCACCAGGTAGAGCAGGGCGGTCACCAGATAGGACCAGCCGATCAGGCCGAGGATGCCCCACCAGTGCGGTCGCAGGCCGGCTCCCCCCTCGCTGCGGTAGGCGAAGGCCAGGGCGGCCAGGATGACAATGCCGATAATCCTGCGCGCCCAGACGATGCGCCGGCGTTCGGCCCCCGAGGCCAGCCAGATCATGACCGCACTGCCGTAGAACAGGAGCTGCCACAAACGCGGATCGATGTGGCCATTGCTGGCGATGCTCTCGGTGTTCACCATCAGCACGCCCATCAGCAGCAGACTGAGGGTGCGGGTGAGGATATGGCCGGCGATGCGGATTTTGGACTCGCCGCGCCCAAGCCGTTTTTCCAGGGCGATGGGCAGCGAAAGGCCGACGATGAAGAGAAAGGCTGGAAAGACGAGATCGACGAAGGTATAACCATCGGCGGTGGAGGGCGAGATGTGCTTCATCCAGCCCGGCGCACCGGTCACGCCGGCCAGGTCGTTGACGAAGAGCATGACCAGCACGGTAAGACCCCGCGCCACGTCGATGGAGCGGATGCGGTTTGCAGTCAAGAAGCTGATGGGCGCTGCCATGGACGGAATCCCTTTGGGCTGGATCACGATCGTGTATCAGTGGCCGGGCAGCTGCCTCCTGCCGCGTTGCGGCAATATAGGGATTCCGCCCTGAAAAAACAAATGCAATATTGCCCAGGGTCAGGGCATTCTGACGTCAGCCCCAAGGCCTCTGCTCTTCAGCCCCTTCAGCAAGGCCCGGATGTTGAACCAGCCCAAAATCCACGAAACCACGGTCACAACCAGAAAGACGAGTATGTTCAGGGTGGATTGCGGATCCAGCGGCCACCAGGGCAGGATTTTCATCAGCCAGGCCCAGATCGCCGGAAAAGCGAAGAACAGGGCGATTTTGACAAGCAGGAGAATGATCTCTTTCAGGCTCATTTCTACTCTCCTATATTTATTATGTCTGATATAGGAATACTTAAGCGCCAACAAGTGAAATATAAACAATTCAAAGACCGCTGTCAAATGGATTCGGAAAAGAGATGTTAAACCTGCCACAAAATCTGAGTCCCACGTGCATGTAATCAACTCACAGGATTGGGATATGCTGAGCAAGGTTTTAGGTGGGGACCAGATTTCGGGGGAGTCGCGGGGCAAGATTTAAGGTGGGGACCAGATTTCGGGGCACCCCGCACGAAAAACTGCTTGAAATTGACATAGGGGATGGATATTTTATATTTTAAGTCCATTATAAACGGAGGACGATATGAACCACAGCTGTCTGATGATCTCTGCTCTCCTGGTGATGGCGGCCGCTGCTTTCGCCCAGGAACCTGCTCCACTCATCAAGTTCCCGGCCCCGGACAAGAACGGCGGCATGCCTCTCATGCAGGCGCTCAACCAACGCCACTCCACCCGTGACCTCGCCGACAAGAAACTGACCACGGAGCTCCTGGGCAATCTCTGCTGGGCGGCCTTCGGGATTAACCGCGAGGACGGCCGCCGCACCGCCCCCTCCGCCCGCAACTGGCAGGAGATCAGCCTCTATCTGGCCATGGAGGAGGGCCTCTATCTCTACGACGCTGCTGAACACGCCCTCAAACTGGTGGTGGCACAGGATCTGCGCAAACTGACGGGCATGCAGGAGTTTGTCGCCACGGCGCCGCTCAATATCGTCTATGTGGCCGACACCCAAAAAACCGGCGCCCGCCCGGGTGATGATGCCCTCCTCTACCTCGGCGCCGACTGCGGTTTCATCGCTGAAAATGTCTATCTCTACTGCGCCTCGACGGGCTTGGCGACAGTCGTGCGCGGCATGGTCGGCCGCGAGGAACTCGCCAAAGCGATGCAGCTCGAGCCGCAGCACAAGATCCTGCTCTCGCAAACGGTGGGGTTCCCGAAATAATCCCTCACCACGCGTGCGTCATGGCAGCATGGAGAAAGACAAGATGAGCAAATCATTGCTGGCTATCGCCATGATCATTGCCTCTACCTGGTCTCCCGGGGCTCCGGAATGCATCCAGCCCACACCTGAGCCCGCTCAGAAAAGAGCGTCATCACCGGTTCCCGATCCCCTGATTCTGGTCAGGGTGAAAGAGCCCAACGAAGGCGCCTTTTCTTTGCTGATGCCCAAGGGCTGGATCTCCCAGGGGGGCATCTTTTACGTCGATCCCAACACCACCAACGGTTATGCCAATTCGGTCGGACCCAAGGGCAATTTTCTCGTCAAGCGGGACCAGGACGGGACGGTGATGATCCATTGGCTGCCGGATTTCTGGTACTGCGATACCCGCTACAGTCCGGCCGGCCAGATGGGGCTCTTCCCGCCGGGCTCCTACTACAACGGCATGATGGTCGCACCCTGTCCTGCCGCGGCCAACTTTCTGCTGCAGTTCGTCTTCCCCCAAATCCGTCCGGATGTAACCGGATTTCAGCTGCTCGCCACCGAACCGCTGCCCAAAGCGGCAGCAAAGCATCGGGCGCAGTCGGCTGTGCCGGGCGCGGCCTACGACGCGGTGCGGCTGACCGTCCGTTACACCCAGAACGGTGTGACCTACAAGGAGCAGATGAGCTGCGTCATCGAGAACCTGGGTCAGGCCGCGGCCGGGATGTGGCAGAACAAGGAGACCGTCTGCGTCCGGGCGCCTCTCGCAGAGTTTTCGGAATGGGAAAAGGTTGGCGCGATGATCTATATCTCCGCCCGCTTTGATCCGAACTGGGTGGCCGCCGCCGCGCGCGCTACCGCACAGCGCACCCAGAACGCCCAGGCCACCCAGCGCTATATCCAGGATGTCGACCGCCAGATCGTTGAAAACCGGCAGCGCACCAACGCCGAAATCCGCCACGAGGATTACTTGATGCTCACCGGCCAGGAGGACTATGTCAATCCCCATACCGGTGAGACCGAGATCCGGCCGGACGGCTGGAAGTACCACTGGGAAAACTCGAACGGCGAGGTGATTGTCTCCAACCTCAATGACTATGATCCCAATCACGACGACGGCGTCCGCCTGGTCAAGGATTTCAAACGCAGCCAGGTGCGGGCGCGCTGAGCGGGGCGCTGGCAGCGGAAAAGGAGGTCGGAACCGGCAACTTTTTGCGTCCGGCTGAAAAGATCTCGATCCTCCACTAGCACTCGTTCGCAGCTGTGAATGCAAAAGCCCGCGCAGGCATGCCTGCGCGGGCTTTGTTATTCTATGGATTCCGGTTCAGTTGAAAGTCACACCAAAGCGGAAGGGGAAAAAGGAGGTCGTGCCCCCATCGGTAAATCCTGCTTTGAGGCCGATATCCATAAAGATGGCCGCGTGCTCCTCCACGGCAATGTTGAGGCCGATGCCAGCCCCTGCCCCGAGGGCGGTCTTGCTGCTTTTCGGCTCGCTGCGGTCGGTGCCGATGGGGCCCCAGTAGTGGATTTCGTTCTGGCTGAAATGAAAGAATCCGGCCTCGGCGAAGAGGTAGGGGACAAAGCGCTGATCGCCTTGGGGCGGAAATTTTGTTTTAAGATGGAGGAAAAGGGTGAGGATGGAGGCATCACCGCCATCGGCCGAGGATTCGAATTCATCCTGATCCTTGAGTTCCAGGGTGTTGAGGTAGCCCTGGATATCGAAGGAAAAGGCGTTGTAGCTGCCATCGAGACTCAGTTCCACCCGCTCGCCGAAACTCTTGCCGATGGCGCCGCCGATGTTCCAGCCCGAGAGATGAATATCCTTGAACTCTTGCGGTGCGACCGGACTCGATATGCCCATGTAGAGCCTTGTCGTTGGGCGGAAGGGTAGTCCGGCCGAGGCCGGGAGGGCTATAAAGAACAGCAGGGCTGCAGCTGCAGCCCGGAACCAATATCTTTTCATAACTTTCTCCTGCCTGGTAAACCGTGTCAATCCCATTGCTGGAACGGCTATAGAATAGCCATTGCCCGGTTAAAATGCAAGTAAAAACAACTCGAGCCGGATTGGCGAAGGTGACATGGAGGCGTACGGGAGCCAGAAACGAGACGAGCCGCCTCCGGCAAATAATTGTTGTTTCTAGCCACTGGAATGATTAAATTCATACTATAAAACGAAAATAGTCGAAAAGGATGAATATGAGCAAGGACGATATCATCCGCGAGGAGATCATCGCCGCGGCCAAGCGTGTCTTCCAGAAATGGGGCCTCAAAAAGGCGACCATGGAGGAGATCGCGGCCGAGGCGGGCAAAGCCAAGAGCACCCTCTACTACTACTACCAGAGCAAGGAGGAGATCTTTGATGAGGCGATTTTCGCCCATCTGGCCATGATTCTCGCCGATGTCAAAGCCGGTCTCACCGCCGGTTTGCCGGTCAAGGAAAAAATCAAGCGCTATGTCGCCGCCTCCCTGACCGAGATGAAGCACCATGCCCAGATCTACAGCATTGTCTGGGATGAGATTAAAAACAATCGGCGCCTGCTGCGCAAGCTCCGCGAGCGTCTGCAGCAGGAGGAGCGGATTTTTTACCGGGAGATGCTCGAGTCGGGGGTGCAGTCGGGTGAATTCGTCTTTTCCTCGGATAAGGAGCTCATCGCCGCTGCGCATACTTTGGCCGGGTTGATGCGGGCTCTTATCCTCTACCTCTTTCTTGAGGCCGAGGAGAGTGAGCAGATCGACATCGCCGCCCGTCTGATAGCCAACGGTATTTGATTTGACAGGAGATAAGTAGATGAAAAGAGGTAGAGTTACTGCCTTGTTTATAACGGCCAGCCTCCTGGCCGGTTGTTCCGGCCGCGATGGTCAGGAGAATATAACTTCCGCACCCGTGCCGGTCAAGGCGGCCCGGCCGCAGCCTTTCAGCGCCGGCTACGCCTTGGCCTACAGCGGCACCATCGAGGCGGGCGAGTCCATTCCCCTCAGCTTTGCCACTGTGGGCAATGTCGCCCGCGTGCTGGTCGCCGAGGGGGACGCGGTGCGCAAGGGCCAGCTGCTGGCCGAACTCAACGCTGAGAGCAGCAGGAACGCGTGGGAGATGTCCCAGGCGGCCCTGAATCAGGCCGAGGACGCCTGGAGCCGGCTCAAGCCGATGTACGAGAGCGGCAGCCTGCCGGAGATCAAGTGGATCGAGATCGAGACCAATCTCCAGAAGGCGCGCTCTGCGGCGGCGATCTCGAAAAAGAACCTCGAAGACTGCCGGCTGATCTCCCCGGTCAGCGGGATCGTCGGCAGGAGGGCGATCGACCCCGGCATGGGAGCGATGCCCAACCTGGCCTCGATCACCATCGTCCGCATCGACAGGGTCTTCGCCAAAGTGGCCGTCCCGGAAAACGAGATCGCCCGGGTCGCGCGGGGAGAGCAGGCCCGTCTGCGCATCAGCGCCCTTGAAGGTGCCGAATATGCCGGCAGGGTGGAGGAGGTCGGAGTTGTCGCCGATCCCCTTGCTCACAGCTATGCGGTCCGCATCGCTGTGGAAAATCCCGGCCACCGCATCAAGCCGGGGATGATCTGCAGCGCTGTGCTCGAAGATTCGAGCCGCAGCCGCGGTCTGGTCCTTCCCGCCGGGGCCGTGCTGGTTGATGAAAAAGGGATCAATTACCTCTATGTCGTCAACGCGGAGAGCCTGGCGCAGCGTCGGGAGGTGACCATCGGGGCCCTGCTTCAGGAGGGCATCGAGATCCTGAGCGGCCTTGAACCGGACGAGCTGGTCGTTCTCGCCGGCCAGCACAAACTGGGCACGGGTAAGCCCGTCCGTGTCGTCACGAACTGAAGCGGGGGAGAGAATGAACAAGGAAAAGAACACCCTGCTTGGTTTGCTGCTGCGCTATCAGCAGCTGCTCTATCTTCTCGTCGCCATCGGCATTCTGGTCGGCGTTGCCGCCCTGGTGCTGATGCCCCGCGACGAGTACCCCCAGTTCCGCATGCCGCTCGGCATCGTGGTCGGTATCTATCCCGGCGCCTCCTCGGAAAAAGTCGAGACCCAGCTCACCGCCCGCGTTGAACAGCATCTTTTCCAGTACAAGCAGGTCAATCGCGCCAAGACCTATTCTGTCTCGAAAGAGAATGTCATGGCGATCTACCTCCACGTCGACGGCTCCGAGGAGGAACTGGCTGATTTCTATCCCAAACTTCAGGACGGTCTCAACAGCCTCAAGGCCGAGCTGCCTTCGGGTGTGATCTCGCTGACGGCGGACAACGATTTCGGCAGCACCTCGGCGTTACTTCTGGCGGTGAGTTCCTCGAGCCGCAGCTTCAAGGAACTCGAGAGCCATGTCAAGGAGCTGGAAAAAGACGTGCGCCGGGTGGAATCGGTGTCACGGGTCAAACGTTATGGCGCGCAGCGGGAGCAGATCAGCGTCTACCTCGATGACGCCCGGCTGGCCCGGTACGGCATCAAGCCCCTGCAGGTGCTCGCCGCCCTCAAGCCCCCGGCCTCGGTCGCCTATGTCGGGGAGATCGATGATGGCCACCTCACCCGGCCGATCCACATCTCCTCGGCGCTGGCCACCGAGATCGACGTCGCCGGCCAGATCATCTGGTCCGATCCCCAGGGCACGGTTCTGCGCGTCAAGGATGTCGCTCGGGTGGTGCGCGAGTATGAGGAGCCGGCATCCACCATCCGCGTCAACGGGGAGAAGTGCCTGATTGTCTCGCTGGAAGCGCGGCCGGGAAAAAACATTGTCGCCTTCGGCCGCGAGGTGGGGGAGGTGACCCGGGATTTTGCCGCCGGACTGCCGCCCGATGTTAAGGTCACCACCATCTCCAATGTGCCCTTCGTGGTCTCCAAATCGGTCGGCAACTTCCTCAAAGAGTTCGGCATCTCGATGCTCTCGGTCGTCGCCGTCACCCTGCTGCTTTTACCGGGGCGAGTGGCGCGCATCGCCGCCCTTTCGATCCCGGCTTCCATCTTCACCGCGCTGGGGATCATGTGGATCTGGGGACTTGACCTGCAGACCGTCTCCCTGGCTGGCCTCATCCTCATCCTCGGCATCACCGTCGACGACGCCATGGTTGTACTCGACAATTACATCGAAAAACTCGACCACGGCATGCTGCCCTTCGAGGCGGGCACCAAGTCGGTGACCGAGCTTTTCAGCTCAGTCCTCTCCGCCACTCTGGTCATCATCTCCTGTTTTCTCCCCATGCCCTTCTTCATGACCGGTACGGGCGAGGATTTCCTCCGTTCGCTCCCCCTGACCATCACTTTTGCCCTGATGGTCTCCTTGCTGGTCGCGGTCACCCTGATCCCGCTGGCCAGTTTCCATCTCATCAAGAGCGGCATCAGCGGACGCAAGACCAGGCGCGGCGGGCGCACCTTCCTCGACCGCATGCAGAGCTTTTATAACGGTGTGGTCGATAAGGCCTTCCGGCATAAAAAACTGGTCGTCGCCACCGGCATCCTCTCGCTGGCCGCCGGCCTGCTCCTCCTGGCCACCATCCCGCAGCAGTCTTTTCCCAAGATCGAACGCAACCAGTTCGCGGTCGAGGTTTTCTTGCAACCCGGCAGTTCCCTGCAGCAGACCGATAGTGTGATGAGGGAACTCGAAAAGATTCTCGCCGCGGATCCGCGCATTGAGGTGATCGCCTCTTTCGTCGGCACCAGTTCGCCCCGCTTCCACACCCTCTACTCGCCCAATTACCCGGCCCGCCATTACGGTCAGATGGTTGTTCTGACCAGCTCGAACAGGTCTACGATCGAGGTGCTGGATGAGTACAGTGAGAGCCTCTACAACCGCTTCCCCAACGCCGATATCAAGTGGAAGCAGCTCTCCTTTGATGTCCAGAAAGCCCCGATCGAAGTGCGGATCTCGGGTGATGAGATCCCTGACCTTAAAAGGACTGGCGAGCAGGTCGCGGAGATCATGCGCTCGATCGCAGGGACCGAATACATCCGCACCGACTGGGGCCAGCCGCTGCCGACCGCCGAGCTGCTCCTCAAGCAGGATGAGGCCGCCCGTCTGGGCTACTCCAGTACGCTGCTCGGCTACTCCCTCATGACCGGCACCGGGGGTTTTCCTGCTGCCACCATCTGGGAGGGGGACTATCCGGTCGCCGTCAAAATCAAGACGGACAAGAAGGTCAAGTCCTCTCCGGACGACATCCTCGACCAGCATGTCACCTCGCCCCTGCTGGCGGTTTCGGTGCCGGTGCGCCAGATCGCCGACCTCAAACCGGGCTGGAGCGAGTCCGATATCGTGCGCCGCAATGGCGTGCGCACCCTGACCGTGCGCTGCGAGGTGAGACGGAACCTCTACCCCTCCCGGATCTTCAAGGAACTGCGGCCCCGTGTTGACCGCATGACGCTGCCGCCGGGAGTCTCCATCGCCTACGGCGGCGACTATCAGGATACCCGGGAGAACATGAACCCCTTTTACTGGTCCCTGGCCACCAGCATCATGCTCATTTTTCTCATCCTCATGGCCCAGTACAAGCGCATCCGCTCGGTGCTGCTGATCATGATGACCCTGCCCCTGAGCGTCTTCGGCGCCGCGTTCGGGGTCTTTCTCACCGGCTATCCTTTTGGGGTCACCGCCTTTGTCGGGGTGATCGGACTGATGGGCATCGTCGTACGCAACGGGGTCATTCTGGTCACCTATGCCGACGAGCTCAGGGCTGAGGGCTACACCGCCGAAGAGGCGGCGATGGCCGCCGGAAAAAGACGGATGCGGCCGATCTTTCTCACCTCCGCCGCTGCGGCGGTGGGCGTCATTCCCATGATCCTGAGCGGATCGACCCTCTGGGGCCCGCCGGCCGCCGCCATCTGCTCCGGGCTCGTCTTCGCCCTGGCGCTCTCGCTCCTGATCATGCCGGTGCTCTATTATTACTTTCACCGCCATCAAGAAAGTGCCCACTCATGAAACGATTATTGTCCTATGCCGGGCTGCTCCTCTTGTACATCGTGGGGCCGGCCCATGCGCAGCAGCCCCTCACCCTCGATGAGGTCATCCGTCTCGCCCTCGAGAACAATGCCTCCATCCGCAACAGCCGACTCGAGAGTGAGGCTGCAGAAAAAATCCGCATTGCCGCGGCCACCCGTTATTTCCCCGGCATCAGCGCCGGCGGCCTCTATTTCGACGCCAACCGTGCCCTCTTCGAACTCAGGACCCCCGGGGGCGATCTGCCGGTCTACGACGGCAATCCGGCCAACCTGCTTCACCCCACTGCTTTCGCCTATTTCCCCGGAGGGGAGACCAGCCTGCTCGGGCGGGGGCAGATCGGCTACCTGGACATTGTTCAGCCCCTTTATGCGGGCGGACGGATCGTCAATGGCAACCGCCTCGCAGCGCTGGGACGGGATGCCGCCGCCGACCGCAGCAGTTTGACCCGCGATGACATCATCCTCGCCACCAGCGAGCAGTACTACCGGCTGCTCTCCCTCGAAGAGAAACGGGCTACCCTGGGCAGCTATGCCGCCCTCCTCGACCGGCTGATCCGTGAGGTCGGGGATGCCCTCGATGCCGGCCTCATCCTGCGCAACGACCTGCTCAAGGTCCGCCTCAAGCGCAGCGAGGTACGGCTCGACAGCTCCCGTCTGGAGCACGGGCGCAAGCTTGCAGCCATGGCTCTTTGCCAGCAGATCGGCATCCCCCGGGATTCGACGCTCGTCCTTGCCGGAGGCTGGTCCACGGCCGCTCCTCCGCAGAGACTTTACGTGGAGCCGGAGAGCGTCCTTAAAAGCCGCAAGGAGTATGCCCTGCTCGAAAAGGGGGTGAGAGCGGCCAGATTGCAGCGTGAGATGAAGCGGGGCGAGCTGCTGCCTCAGGCCGGCATCGGCGCGCGCACCATGGTAGTCAAACTGGATGAGGGGCCGCGTCGCACCCTTGGAATTTTTTACGGCTCCCTGTCGATCCCCCTGTCGGACTGGATCGGCGGCAGCGCTGAGCTCGAGGAGCGCCGACTCAGGGAAAAAATCGCTGAAAATGAGCTGCAAAACAGTGCGGAACTCCTTCTGCTCCAGATCGAACAGGCCTGGCAGGAGCTGAGCGACAGCTGGACCCGGATCCAGCTCTGCGAACAGGCCATCCTCCAGGCGGAGGAGAATCTGCGCGTCAATGAGGCGAGCTATCACAGCGGCCTGACGGCTCTCTCCGAACTGCTCGAGGCCCAGGCCCTGCTTCAAAAAGGGCGGGATGAATGGACCGATGCCCGGAGTGAATACTTGGTCAAACAATGCCGTTATCTGCAGGCGACCGGGAGGTCTGGCGACCTGCACTGATCCCTCTTTTTGCTCCGGCGTCAAAAGCCCGGGTTATGGCGAAGAACTTTATTTCGCCGGCCCGGGCTTTTTGTATTTTCTGGCATTCCCCTTGCATCTAGCGAAATTAATTCGGGGGTATCCTTCTTGCATAGTTAATTATTATATATAGTTAGCGAATTATCGCATTTCTGAAATAGCTAAAGTTGTTTACTCGGCGCCACAGTCTCTAACCAGGAGAGAGGAAAAATGGACAGGTGTCAAGAAGGTCCGAGGGGCAAGGGGATTCTCATTCTCATCGCATTGCTGTTTTGCAGCGCGCTGCCGGGCTCTGCCGGTACTTCCGGTTTTCAGGAGTATCTTGTTCCCGGCCAGGAGAGCCTGCTGCGCAGCCACTACGTCTACCTCGATGATGATCCATCGGTAGGCAGCGCGATGCACTGCGTCATCAGCGTGACCGCCAGCACGGATGGCACCATCATCAATTATGACCACTGGGAGAACGGCTTCGGGACTCCGGATGAGAGCTATACCGTTAATACCGGACAGTACAAGATTTTTGAGTCGGGCAACATCCCGGCCAATCCACGCGGCACGGCCACCTATTACGACGGAGGCGACCGTATCACCATCATCGGCGGTCCGGCATTCGTCTCGCGCGCCAGCTGGCCTGAAAGCCCGGGCACGGTGATGGCCCTGGCCTTCGAGATTCTGCCCATCCAGGCCCTATCAAACGCTTTCGAAATGCCGGTGGGATCGGACCTCTATCAGAATGACCGTTCCGAACCTTTCGCTGATTTCGAGCGTGTGGTCCTGATGGTGCAGTCGACACGTGACAACAACGCCGTCACGGTCTACGGTCCCGACAATGCAGTGATCTATTCCGGGACTCTCAACAAAGGCCAGTCGGCCATCGATAGCGATCTGCGCAATGTCCGCAAGGGTACGCGCGTGACGGCGACCTGGCCGGTCCAGATCCAGTTCCTCACCGCTCTGGAAGTGTCCGGCACCAGCTCCCAGATCAACGGTTTCACCGGTCTGCCGACCGCCCTGTGGGGACGGCGCTATGCAGTCCCCGTCACCAGTTTTCCGGCCAGGACCTCCAGTGCGGCCTCACGTACGGACCTCTATCTCTATAATCCTAACAGCCAGGCCATCACGGTCACCTACCGTGACAGCACCACCGGCAGTTTTACCATTGCGGCTAAACAGCTCGCCTCGTTCGCCTTAAAGACCGGGCACTACGTCCCGCGCAATTACGGGGTTGATCTGACCGGCAGCAACACCTTTTGGGGCTTCGGCATCGCCGGCACCGGCTACGACTCCTGGGACTGGGGGCTGATTTTCATCCCCAAGGAGTACTGCCGCAACCAGTACGTGGTTGGCTGGGCCCCGGGGGATCTCAACAAAACCAACAACTACTCCGCCGTCTTTGTCATGCCCTTCAGCAATTCATCGGCCATCTTTGTCGATTATGATCAGAACGGCACAGTGGACAACACCTACACTGCTTCACGGCCGCAGGTGGTGCGCATCGTCGATCCAAACGACCGGGACATGACCGGGGCGCGTATCTGGAGTCCGGATAC
>ENA-UOWO01001417-UOWO01001417.1-activated-sludge-metagenome-genome-assembly--contig:-NODE-1417-length-31922-cov-18.696300_pt1 | contig 31922 bp, 30 predicted proteins | sample MGYA00238148_ERZ761564 | MGnify/ENA primary metagenome ERZ761564 (study PRJEB28885, sample SAMN05720194) | activated sludge metagenome | isolation source: Anaerobic digester | place: USA...
AGGCATCTGGTTTTTAGCCCTTGTCTGATCAAAATCTGGCCCTTGCCAAAAAAAACCTTGATTGGAACGCTTTCCGATACTGAAAAAGTGATCCAGGCGCTCGGGATTTCGATTAAATAACAAGTTTATGAAAGAAGCAGAAATGCAAGCACTGCTGGGAAAAATCCGGGAACTGGAAGGGCGGCTGGAAGAATCCGAACAACTGGTAGATGCCATTAAAACGGGTGAAGTGGATGCCTTCGCTATTCGCGGAGAGCATTCATCGGAGATATATACGCTTCAAACAGGAGATTACGCTTATCGGGTTTTGATCGAGAAGTTCGGCGAAGGCGCCGTCAACGTTACCGAAGATGGCCTTATCGTTTACACCAATGTGTATTTTTCCGAATTGCTGAAATTACCTTACGAAAAGGTGATCGGGAGTTTTATTCCTGATTTTGTGCACCCCGACTCGCGGGCAGCATTTAAAAAACTATTTACGGAAGCGCTCAAAGGTAAAAGTAAAGGCGAAATCAACTTGTGTGTACACGAAGTCATTATTCCGGTATACGTTTCCCTCACGTCGCTTCAGCCCAAACTGCCCACGGTAGGTATTGTTATCACGGATTTTACGGAAAAGAAAAAAAACGAAGAGATCATCCTCAATTACCAGGCTGACCTGGAGCGCAAAAACCTGGCGCTGGAAAAAAGCAATACCGAGCTGGCTTCTTTCGCCTACATCGCCTCGCACGACCTGCAGGAACCGCTCCGTAAAATCAAATCTTTTTCAAACCGGATTGTGGAACGCGAGGCTGAAAAACTCTCTGAAAACGGAAAGGATTACCTCGGCCGAATGCAAAATGCCGTCATACGTATGCAGACGCTGATCGAGGATATTCTCGCATATTCCCGTACCAATACTTCCGAGAAGGCGCTCGAACGGATCGATCTGAACCGTATTCTGGAGGAAGTAAAAGATGAAATGAAAGAGGAATTGTATACCAAGAAGGCAGTGATAGAGTCGGATAAATTGTGCGAAATTGACTTGATCCCTTTCCAATTTCGCCAGTTACTGCATAACCTGATCAGTAATGCACTCAAATTCGCGCATCCCGACCGCGTACCGCATATCGTCATCACAAGTAAAATGGGTACCGGCGCATCGTTTGGGATCGAGGCTCTTTTCAAAAATGTGCAGTATTGTAACCTCTCGGTTCAGGATAACGGTATTGGTTTCGAGCAGCAGTACAGTGAAAAAATCTTTGAAATATTTCAAAGGCTGCACGGCAAGTCCGATTACAAGGGCACGGGTATCGGTCTGGCGATTGTAAAAAGGATTGTCGAAAACCACAATGGCATTATCAAGGCTAGCGGAGAATTCGGAAAAGGCGCCCGTTTTGATATTTTTATCCCCGTGAATTGATCAAAAAAAGTTCCATCGACGGGCCTTTCCGAATACTTGATACAAGGTTGGATTTGAATAGTTCAGGTGCGTCGGCATACGTTTTTGACGGAAGTGTACATGCGCTTGTGCGCCGAACCCTGCCTGTTTTCAAGGCTGTCATAAATTCATTTTACTGTCTAAAAAGTATTTTTTGCATGCGCCCTTACTTTTATTTCTGTAGCATTTTGCTCGTTTTCACCACTGCTATCGCCTGTTCCCGCACCAACAAATCGGTAGAGGCGCCGAAAGACAAACCTGCCGCAACGGAATACACCGGCAAACTACCTATCAGTCGTATCAAAATGCCACCCGGTTTCAAGATCGGCGTGTATGCGGAAGGTGTTGAAAATGCCCGCTCCCTGTGCCTGAGCGAACGGGGTACACTTTTCGTTGGCACGCGGGAAGAAGGCAGTATTTATGCCCTGCGCGATACCAATCGTGATAATAAGGCCGACCAGATCTTTACGATTGCCAAAAAATTGAACAAGCCAAACGGGGTCGCACTGCACAACGGCGCATTGTACGTGGCCGAGGTGAATCGCATTTTGAGATACGATAACATCGAAAAATGTATCGATGCGCTGGCAAAAGGCGAAACGACCTGTCCGCAACCTGTCACCGTTTACGACAAATACCCCACCGAAGCGCACCACGGCTGGAAATACGTCGCATTCGGCCCCGACGGGAAATTGTACATTCCCGTAGGCGCTCCCTGCAACAATTGTGAATCGAAAGACTCTATTTTTACAACCATCACCCGGCTGGATGTGGACAAACCCGGCGCCCGCCCGGAAATTCTTGCAACGGGTATCCGGAATTCCGTCGGATTCGACTGGCATCCTGCCACCGGCGAACTATGGTTTACCGAAAATGGCCGCGATATGATGGGCGACGACGTACCTCCCTGCGAACTCAATCGCCTGACTAAAACGGGGCAACATTTCGGTTATCCTTTTTGCCATGGCGGCAATCTTGCCGATCCGGAATTCGGTAAAAAGCACCCTTGTTCGGATTTTACGCCGCCCGTTCAAAACCTGGGGCCGCACGTGGCTCCGTTGGGGATGAAATTCTACACGGGGAAAATGTTCCCCGATACATACCGCAACCAGGTTTTTATTGCCGAACACGGTTCCTGGAACCGGAGTAAAAAGATCGGCTACCGGATTTCACTGGTCAAGCTGGACGCGCAAGGCAAAAGCCTGGGTTATTCCACTTTTGCCGAAGGCTGGCTGAACGGAGAAGATGCCTGGGGCCGTCCGGTAGATGTCGAACTGATGCCCGACGGATCGATGCTCGTTTCCGACGACGAAGCGGATGCGATTTACAGGATCTGGTATGACGGGAAATAGATTTCATTGTAACAGTTTGGCTAGCAACACGATTTGCCCCAGATGGTAGGCATCGTGCTGGAGAATGCCATGAATATGTTCGTAATACGTGAGGCCGTTCACGGGGTATGCATTGTCCAGTTGGGAAAGGTCCAGGTTTTTCAAAAAATCCATCCAGGCCGACTGGGATTCAGTCAGTTCGCGCAGGGTACTTTCCCAGGCAATGCCCGAGGTATCTGTGACGGGAACGATGTAGTTGTTTGCAGGTGTTTTCAACACTGATCCCTGCACGCGCTGCAATACATTTTCCCGCCAGCGAATCAGATGGTTCACGATTTCCCAGATGGTATTGCAGGAACCTACCCGTTGCAGCGCTTTTTCGGCCGGGATGTTTTCCAGCACGCCGCTGAGCGTTACATCGATCCATGGATGGCCGTTGTAGAGGTTTTGGAAGAGGGCGCTGAGTCGCTGTTGGTCGGTCATGGTTGAAATCTGTATTTGTCGGATTTGGCCTTGAAATATGCTTGTCAAATGGCTAAAATACGGCAAAAAATCTGGTTTACATCCACAACCATTCCATCATTTTTTTGAATTCCCGTGCCCAGAAAGTTTCGCTGTGCCGCCCGCGGTCGCGAATGATCACGCGGATCTGGTGGTCGTCGTGCCCGCTGTTTTTTAAAGCCCAGTACAGGTTTTGCAGGGTGGATTCCATGCTGCGTTGTTCGGTCTTGCTGCCTGCAATATAGAGCCTGCTTTTTACAGCGGTATGGTGCCGGGCAGTGGTCAGCACTTTAGGGTTGAACCACAGGGAAGGTGACAACACGCCCGTGCGACCAAATATATGGCTGTATTGCAGGCCTGCATATAAAGAGATCAGGCCGCCCATGGAACTGCCGGCGATACCGGTCGTTTCGCGTTCGGGCAAAGTGCGGTAATCGCGGTCCAGAAAAGGTTTGACCGTATCGACAACAAAACGCAGATAGGCATCGCCGCTTCCGCCGTGCCGACCGCGCCGGTAAGGGGCATACTCGTGGATTCGGCCGGGCGTATTGTCGATCCCTACGATGATGGCCTGGCGCCGCAAAGTCAGTTTATCCATGGTGGCCGGGATTTTCCAGTCGCGGAAAGCCGCCGTCGCAGGTTCGAACAGGTTCTGACCGTCCTGCATGTACAAGACGGGGTAATGTTGCTCGCTTTGAAAATAGTTTCGGGGCAGCAGAATACGAATGCCGCGTTCGTGCTGGAGTTGCGGACTGTAGAAGTGGTGGTATTGCAGGGTAGAAGTCATAAGAACCACTCTAAACGGCAAGAACCGGGAAAGGTTTATCTATTCAAAACTACCCTTGCCAAAGCTGGGTTTTTTCTTCCCGAAATAGGTGAAATCCAAATAGTCATAATTCATCTGACCATTGGTTACGGTGTGTAAAGTGAGCGTCTGGAAGCCTTTTTTTAATGGAATGAATGCCAGATCTTCCAGATAATTCCAATGGTGCCACTGCCGCCAGTTGACCGTGTCCTGTGCCGCATACGTGGAAGGAACGTCCCGAGGGCTGGAATCAAATTTGTCGTTGACTGAAATGGAAACCTGCCCTGTATCGTGGGCAGTATACATGACATGAACCCCATACCATCCCGATTTTTTCACATACACCGTATACTTTGTCCACTCGCCCGGATGGGTCCAACCAACGTACAACTGATCCATTTCGGGCTTCACCATATTGTAGGCATTGTCGTCGATGTCTCTCGCTTTTGTAAAGGAAATATCCACGTGTTCCCGCATCCGGAATTCATGCAGGTAGGAGCCGTCAGCAGGGTTTAATTTCCCGCTTCCAGAATTGATAGAATCGCTGTCGTGGTAGGCAACGCCTTCTCCGCCCAGATCGTAAAATTCGCACTGAATTTTGCCTGGAATGGTTTGCGCTCCCTGCTTATAAACTTTATCGGCATAGGGAAGTCCTTCGTAACCTGATGAAAGTCTGCCGGTTGTGCAGCAATAAAAAGTAATGGAAAATAGCGGAAAGATGTATTTCCACCATGCAACCTGTTTTCGGCCGGGTAGTCTATCCAACCTGAAAATCAAAAACCTTTTCATCATTAAAAATTAAGCGATATGAAACAAATCACTCTCTTCGCGGTAGCGGTTCTGCTATTCTGCTCGTCACTGACCCGTGCCCAAAATGCCTCCGACGACATGGCTATGGCCGTTTTAAGCGAAAAAATGGACAAACTGGGCGCCGAAATGGATGATCTTGGAAAGATCATGGAAACCAAGGGTTCGGATATGGAAAAGTACGGAAAAGAGATGGAGAAAAACAACGGCGGCACCGCGGATCTCGAAAAGCAAATGAGCGAACTCGGGGAAAGCATGAGCCGGTTGGGGGCCCAAATGGGCAAACTGGGTGAAGAAATGGGCCGTTATGGTGAAAAAATGGGCGTTCTGCACCAGCAAATGATCAACTGGTTTTTTCACGAGTTGAAAAACGATGCACTGATCTCGTCTCTCAACGGACAATCCAGGATCATTTTTGATGGCAAAGGCCTGGACGTCAACGGAAACAAAGTTTCGGATGTATTAACGCAAAAATACAAGGCAGGACTGGAGAAATACTGGGGCCGGACGTTGAAGCCCGATTTCCTGTTCTTTTTTAATGGAACGATTCAGGAGAAGAACGGGAACGTTGATGCGGAGGGAGAGATGAATACGGATTTATAGGGTTTTTTCTTAAACACTTAAACACAGAATTTTTAACCACAAGGGCCGCGAAGGGTTTTCACAAGGGCCACAAAGCACTGCACTCATGGCTTTGTGGCCCTTGTGAAAACCCTTCGTGGCCCTTGTGGTTAAAAATGATCACTCCTCTCCCTGGTCTTCTTCCAGATCGATGTGATTATCACCGCCGAGGCTGTAATAATTATTCTCCTCATCCTCGTTGCCGATTTCTTCCTGAGCATCGTCGAGTTCGGAGCCGGGAACGTCAAGATCGCCGCCGTAGGAATCGCCTTCCGTTCCTTTTTCCTGGGTGTTTTGCGGATTGTCCGCCGTGCTGTGGAGCGGGGAGATAGTATCTTCCGTGGTAATTTCGGCTACCTTTTCAGACTGGTTGTAAATGTCCTCTCCGGCAGGGTAGAGCGGGTAGCCGGGTGGGTTGGTTTGTTTTTCGGATTGCTCGTCTTTTGTGTTTTTCGATTCCATGATATGTCAATTGGTATTGTGTGAAAGAACTTCATACTAAAATACCATGCCCGACTATGATTTTGACTTTTATTTTTGACTGTGATTTTAATGATGGAATGATGGCCATGATTACCCGCGTAATAATCATGGCCATCATTCCATCATTAAAATCACAGTTCCAACTACACAACCGACTCGCGGTTCAAAACAGCCATATTGAAAAAATTATAATCCGTCATCGGCGCATCGGTGTAGCCCAGTTGCCGGCCGATCGTTACCACCTGTCCGCGGTGGTACGTGCTGTGGTTGAACAAGTGCTGGATAAACTCGTAGCGCGGCAGTGTGCCTTGTATCCAGGGCGTTTCCAGGTAAATTTCTTCGAGCAGGTCGGCTTCGTTCAGGCTGGAAATAAAAGTAGTCAGCGAAGCCGACTGTTTTGGCAGATGTTCGAACACGTCGGTATGTTCCGGGTCAGTCACCATGTACCGCATACTCACCGGTATCGACTTCGTAATAACGGCATACCAGAATTCCTCCACTGCCAGAATATGGTTGATGCTGAGGACGATAGACGGGTAACTGGAAGGCATTTCCCTGTAAAAATCCGCTTCGGGTTTTTCAGACAGCCACTGGACGGTTTTTTCGTTGGCCCACTGGTTGTATTCGGCGTAATTCGACATCAATTTTTGCAAACTCATCTTTCTTTTGTTTGATTGTGAAGTGATGATGCAAATGTCCGGCCGTGGTGTGACAGCGGTATGTCAGGGGTTGTTTTCCGGGAAAACATATTTTTTCACAAACTGCTCGACGGTCAGTTCGTGCGGCTCGAAACCGCTGTCGAGGAATTCCGCCCGGTTGATCCTGTCGAGCCTGAACGTTCGGAAATCACCTTTCAAGCGGCAAAAAGCCGCCAGTAGCCAGTCTTCCCCGGCGCTATGGTAAAGCAGATACGGCTCGATGGTGCGTCGGGTGACGTTCCCGTCACCCGCGGTGTATTCAATGTCCATAAGGCGGAATTGGGTCAATGCCACCTGCGTTTTGATCAGGATATCGCTGTTGCGCGTTGAATAGTAATTTTTGCCGATGACCACTCTTTTCGAGAGCAGATCGACCGCAGCCTTGTTTTTATGTGAAAAAACGGCTTTTATCTTCTGGATTGCTTCGGAAAACTCCCGGATCAGCGAACTGTCTTTCGTTTTCAGCACCAGTTGTTCGGCCGTAATCAGCGCCATGGCCTCATGTTCCGTGAATGCCACCGGCGGCAGGCGGTATCCTTCCATCAGCGAATAACCTTTCCCTTCCTCCGTAAATACGGGAACACCTGCCGCTTCCAGCGCCCGGATATCGCGGTACACCGTTCTGACGCTGATCTGAAAACGCCGGGCAATTTCCGTGGCCGTCAGCAGGCGTTTGGTTTGAAGCAGGGTAAGAATGGCTGCCAGCCGGGAAAGCCGGGGGGTATCTTGTTCGTTCATAAACGTCGTTACACCAGCCCTTCGATGGGAACTACTTCCTGCGCGTCTGCCTGGTAATCCACGCCCGCAAATCCGAACCCGAACAGGTTCAGGAAATCCGATTTGTACCCCGGCAAATCGCCGATTTGCGGTAGGGTTTCCGTTGTGGCTACCTCCCAGGTTTCGGCCACCTTCTCCTGCACGTCGGCGCGCATTTCCCAGTCGTCGATGCGGATCCGGCCTTTTTCGTCGGTCGGAATGTCGGCTCCGGTGTACAGGCGCTGCTCGAACAGGCGCTGGATTTGCTCGATACAACCTTCATGAATACCCTTTTCTTTCATGTCTTTGTAGAGCAGGGAAATATAGAGCGGGATAACAGGAATGGCCGAACTGGCCTGGGTTACGAGGGCCTTGTTGACGGAAACGTATGCCTTGCCATCCACTTTTTTCAGCAGGTCGGTAATTTTGAATGCGGTTGCCTCCAGGTCGTCTTTTGCTTTCCCGATGGTGCCTTTGCGGTAAACGGCTTCGGTGAGCGAAGGCCCGATGTAAGAATAGGCAATCGTCATGGCGTTTTCCGACAGCGCATCTGCCTGGAGCAGGGCTTCCATCCACATTTGCCAGTCTTCGCCGCCCATGACGGCTACGGTATTCTGAATGTCTTCTTCCGTGCAGGGTTCGATTGTAACGTTGCTGACAATGCCCGTGTGGAAATCGACGGTTTTATTCGTGAAGGTTTTGCCGACAGGTTTCAGCACCGAACGGTGTGTGACACCGGTCACCGGATGTGTGCGCACCGGCGAAGCCAGGCTGTAAATCACCAGGTCGATCTGGCCGAGGTCGGCTTTGATGAGCGCGATGGTTTTGTCTTTCACTTCCGTGGAAAAAGCGTCTCCATTGATGCTTTTAGCGTACAATCCGGCTTTTTCGGCTTCCCGCTGAAATGCGGCGCTGTTGTACCAGCCTGGCGATGCCGTTTTGCCTTCCTGCGGGGGTTTTTCAAAAAAAACGCCGATGGTACCTGCGTTCGAACCGAATGCGCTGGTGATACGAGATGACAGGCCGAAGCCTGTGGATGCGCCGATCACCAGTACTTTTTTGGGACCGTCTACCGGCCCTTTGGACCGTACGTATGCTATCTGATTCAATACGTTCTGTTCACAACCCTTCGGATGGGCGGTCAGACAGATAAATCCTCTCATTCTCGGTTCGATAACCATGTGTTCTTTGCTTTGTAAGTGAATGTTGGCGCAATGTGAGGACGTCTTTTATCGGGCAACCCTTTTTTGCGCGGCCAAATGTACTGCAAAGGGATTTACGTGACAAACCTAACTTATTGATTTGCTCCGCGATTCCTGGTAGGCCTTGAATCTTCTGTCGAGCAAATCCTTTAATTCCTCAAACGAGCAGCGAATAGAGCTCGCCGAAATAGCCAGCCCTGCCTTGAAGGTCTGCTGGTTGCGGCGCATCATGAAACGTTTCAGAAAGCCGGATTGCCGGTCGATGTAGTCTTCCGGATTTTTAACCTTGACACGCACATAGTGTACGCCCAGCATTCTCTGTTCATTGATTTCCAATACATCCGACCACGGAATAAACCCCGCACCGACGGCACTGGAATGATCGGTAATGCCCTCATCTGACACAATAAGTCCGGGCTGGTTGTCGCGCAGCCGCTGGTACGCGTACCACAGCACAACGCTAAAAAAGGCTAGAGCCAGCACAGCGATGGGAATCAGTATGTAGGAAGCGCCTTTAAAAAGTCGATCCACTTTTTCGGGGCCGTCGAGCAGGATTGTGATGGCGCCGTAAAAAGTTGGAAAAGCAGCCGTAATGATGCCGAGCAATTTGGTTTTACTCTGGGCAAACTCGATGGCATGAAGGTCGGGCGTGGCAGCGTTTGTAGTTGTACTCATGAGATAACAGGTGTTTTACGGGGGCAAAATAGGGATTCGGTTTCAAAAAATGCTAGTTCTGAAATGGTTGACTTGACCCCTGCAATCAACTGTCACCTTTCCATTGCCCGGGGATTGCCCTGTACCTAAGCATTTTTGCATTGTGCCCGCATTTACCATACTCCGAATAATCGGTTTGTGCCGGAAGCGTATTGCACAAAAACATGGCAAATAAAAAAGAGAAAAAGTAGATGTTGCGCATGTTGCTTTCAGGTTTGGAAAGAGAATCGATAATTTGAATACACCTGTTAATAAGTGTCTGCAAACATGCTCTGTTTTTTGTAATTGTATTGTTAAAAGAAATTTAAAATCTCACTTGCGATTCTAAAAAACATTCGAAGATTAAAGTTCTATTTCACTTTCATTACCATACCCAGAAACACGGGTACTCCGTCCGCCGTCAACCGTTCATCCGTATAATGACTTAATACACAACTAACAAACCTGCCCCTGATTTCTTCTGCTACAAAGTAGACGACCAGTTCGTTGCTCCCACCGGTCACGATTTTCGGGACGCTCACTTTTAATACGATTTTTTTCGCCTGCGTCGCTTTCCCTTCGAATACTACATCCACCATATCCTCCGAAAGGATCGTACTCATGTTCCTGTTTTTAACGATCCGGTATTGATTGTCCAGGGCTTTTTGAGCAGCCGGTAAATTTTCATGAAGCGCCCAGTTCAATTCTCCCGAATGCGGACATTGAATGTCATTCACATTCATCAACTGGCAGGCGCCTCCGATATCCTGGGTGCGTCCTGCAAATTCCAGTTTTTTTACCGGATCACTGATATAGACACTGGCAGGTATCTGATTGGCGAGACTGATGCGAATAAACTCGTACTCTCTCAATGTATCCTGGTAGTCCGTGCTGTAAAAGCCTATTACGGTTGTTGCATCATGGTGGTTTATCAGATAATAGGAACGATAAACGGGAGTATTGGATTTATCTGATTCCTTCCGGCGGATGACGAGGTTTTCCTCTTTCAACGTAGGCGAGGAATAGGTTTCTGCACCCGATTCGGCGTATTTGTTTTTTAATTTCCGCACATTTTTTTCTGTAAATTCCTTGTGCGTGTCTTCCCTGAAAATGGAATAATTGCCCAGTATGTAATAGGCGTTGTCCTCCTGCTTTATTCCACCCAGTTGATCGGCCAGGGTATTTTGAAAGGTGGCCTGTGCGACTAAAAACCAGGGAATAGCAAGATTTACAATTACCAAAAGTATTTCCTTCATGGATTTCATTTTTATGGCGAATGTATACACAATGAAAATCTCAACATGCTCGTAATCCGGTTCAAAGGTATCCGGCATACAGGGCAGTACTTCCGCGTTTTTCAACCCGGAATGGATATTTATTTCTTGAATTTGAGGAAGAAGCCTGTCACGGCCGCAATAGTTGATACATTCGGCGGAGAAACCAATCCTGTTACTCCTTCCGGCAAACAAATCTGTATTTCATGAAAAAAGCCTTACTCATTTCTCTTTGCTGGCTTCAATGGGCCGGTCTGCATGGGCAGACAGCCGTTTGTACTTCATTCTGGAAAAACGGCGCACCGGTAACCGGTACGACCATCGGTGTTGCCCTGCATGCGCCGGGTGAAGTGCCAGATACCTTATCGGCCGATGGTGTAAATTGTATGCCGCTGCCCGATACGACCCTGGCAAGTTATCCTGCCGGTTCTACGCTTACCTACAGCGGCTCCCGGGACGGCGATGATTTGAATGGAGTGAATATACTCGACATACTCAATATCGTCAATTACATCCTGGGACTTTATCCCCTGGCTTCTCCGTATGGCTATTTTGCGGCCGACGTGAATCAATCCGGCTTCATTAACGGGTTGGACATCATACATATCCGCAGACTGATTATCGGGCAGTACGAAGAATTTCCAAACAGCTCATCCTGGCGGTTTTTTCAGGGAAATTGTGAATATCCGCAGCCGTTTAATCCTTATATAAATACTTGCCCGCCTGTTCCGCTGGAAGAAATTCTCGTTGAACCGCAGCATATTCTTCAACTGGACGGTGTTAAAGTCGGAGACCTGGACGGCAGCGCGGCTGCGGACGGATCCTTTTCCTACCCATCCATTTCTGATTCTACGGTACTTCTGATTCCCGATTTGCATATGCAGGCAGGCGTACCTACCACCGTTGAAATCAAACTGGGTGGCAACCTGAACCTGATGGGCATGCAGGTCGAATTTTTATATGATACCAGCATCCTTCATTTTAACGAACTTGTACCAACGGACTATTTTCCGCAGAGTACCTATTATGCCGTTCCGGGCAAAATCAAGGCTGTATCCACCACACAGAACCCGATAGCAGTACCCGGAGATATTCTGATAAAACTTTCTTTTACGGCAAATGCCGAAGTACAATTCCCGGAAGTATTTGTACTGAATCCTTCTACCCTGCAATCGCTGGGCGCTCACGGCTACGCGCCTCCGCTTGGTATCAAACTCGGCAGCAACTTGTATCAGCAGACCACGGGGAGTTCGGAACCGGATTCTACACCGCAACTTTCCGCGCCAAGCCCCAATCCTTTTTCAGAGCAAACCACCTTTACAATTCAACTGGAAACGCCCGAAACAGTTCGGCTGGAGGTACTGGATACAAACGGCAAAAGGTTGTATTTATATGAAAACCGTTTGCCTGCCGGACTGCAGGCACTTACCATAGATCAGTATGTGCTTTCATCCGGCTCTATCGGATATTACCGCCTACAGGCGGGAAATAGGTGGAGTAACGGGAAACTGGTCCGGTTTTGAAGTGTGGTGAGTAAGGCCGGTGCGGAATTGATGCGATTATTATGCACAAAGGAAAGCGGCGGGATATAGGATTGGGAACAACCACACAATGAATTTACTCAGTCAACCGGGCGTTTCATCTCCCGGTTTTATCCGCCTGCACATTCGGCGACCCTGGTTTCCGGAAGCGACGCTTATTTGGGTGAAATATTCATTCACTTAAAAGCAATTCTTCCTACATGAAACAAGCCTTGCTACTCCTTTTTCTGTTTTTACTGGCTACGGCCTCCGCGCAGGTATGCACGAATCCGCAATCCCAAATCAATTTACATGGCAACAACATAAGCGCCCGTATTCTGAATGCCGGGGATCTGTTTTCGGACCTCTCCCGTGGAGCGTTTATTCCCGGCCCGGATGAAAACGGGCTCGGCCCCAGCACATTGTATTCGGCCGGACTCTGGCTCGGAGGTATAGATGCCGCAGGTAATCTGAGGCTCGATGCCGTCACTTACCGGCTTACGGACGAAACCGATTTTTTTGCCGGACCACTCGCGGAGGACGGAACGACCAATGCTACGGATTGCAGCAACTGGGACCGCCATTTTATCGTCAGGGGCAATGACGTTGAGGCTTTTCTGAACGCGCTGCCCTTGTTGGCAAACGATCCTGAACTGGCCAAAATGCAGTTTCCCAACATTATGGGCTGGCCGGGCATTGGCAACCCTTTCTTTCAGGATTTGTGGGGTTTTGAACTGCCTGTTGGGAATACTATTCTGGCTCCTTTTTTCGATGCCGATCAGAATGGCGTTTACAATCCGTTACAGGGCGATTATCCGGTAGTTGCACTGCGCGACAAACAACCTTTTGTGGCAGATGAAATGGTCTGGTGCGTGTTTAACGACCAGGGAGCGGGAGCGCCGCATCAGGGCGCCGGGAGCGTCGGCTTTCCCGTAGAGGTGCAGTTGACTGCATGGGCCTTCGATGATCCTTCCCAGCCTGTGCTGAGTAATACGGTGTTTACTTCACATAAAATGATTTTTCGCACGACGGAAAACCTGGATTCCTGTTTTGTAGGGATTTGGGCTGACTTCGACATCGGCTGCTACGGAGATGATTATGTCGGTACTGCGCCCGGATTGAACAGTATTTATGCCTATAATTCAGACGCTGTGGATGGTTGGGCAGGCAATAACTGCAATGGGACATCTGTTTTTGAAAGTGCTCCGCCCGTGCAGTCGGCTACTTTTTTGAATGCTTCCCTGGATAAATCCATCGCAAATGCATCAGGGGCACCATACATTGTCAATACTCCGTTTGCTTATTATAATCTCCTGAACGGGCACTGGCCTGACGGTCAAGCACTTTTGTATGGCGGCAACGGCTATGTGAGCGATGGTGATGCAACGGATTATATTTTTTCCGACGATCCCAATAATGCCTCCGGCTGGTCTATGTGTACGGTAAAACAGTTGCCTGCCGACCGCCAAATGCTGGGCAGTCACCGCATTGGCGAAGTTCTGCCCGGTCAGGTGGAGGAACTGACGGTCGCCTGGAGCGTGCATCCAAATCCGGCGCTTCCTTGCGGCCTTGGGAATACGTTTGAAAATATCGCCGGTATTCAGGATATCTTCGATCATGATTTTTACGGCGGGGTGCTCAGTGCGCCTTTTGCACCGGCGCTTTCGGCAGCCATTACCTTGCAGCCCAACCCGGCCATGAGCCTCGTCAGCATCGGGTACCAAAAACTGCCTGTGCTGGAAATACGGTGCTTCGATGCTGCCGGTCGCCTGATCCGTACGGAACAAAACCTGCCCCCGGCACAGTACGAACTGGATGTGTCGGGATGGCACACTGGCGTGTATACCCTGCAACTGCTGACGCCGGCCGGTATGGCAGCGCGCCAGTTGGTGGTGTTGCGATAAGCGACTGAAACGCCTGAAACGAAAAAACCCTCAGGGCGCAGTGTCTGTATGACTATGCGTTTTGGGGGTTTTTCTTTTAGCATATGTTGTAAGGGCTTTAAGAGGCTGTTTGTATCGAAAAGAAATGAAATCGGGTAATTCACATCTTCACAAAACCGGTAGAATGTACCATGCCCCGATGATGCATGTGAACGAAATACAAGCCGACAGGTAGTGCTGTAACATCCATTTCAATATTTGATGAATCCTTGAATTCCCGAAGCAATACCTGTTTGCCTTCGGCATCGTGAATTGCCACAGTTACGGGCCGTGTAGGCAGCCAGTTTTCCTGTAAGAAAATTTTATCAATTGCCGGATTCGGAAATAATGTGATCTGGAGTGTATCCTGAACTACGGAAGTTGTGAAAGAGGTTTGGGCAATCTTTTGTAAAAAGATGTCTTCTTCACCCATTGAAATCAGGGTTGCAGTGCCGTTGCCGGTAGGAATCTGTGCAGTTCCATCAAAAGTGCCTGTGGAATATATATTCCCGCTACCCGAATGTACGAGTGATTTGCCTAAAGTGTAATCAAAACTACGAACCCAGACAAAAGCACCATCCGGCGTGAGTTTAAGGATAAAAAGGCGGGTTTGACCCGTAGAAATCAAATAGTTAACGGCCGGTCCAGGGTCGAAATCTACCGTATCAATAAATTGACCGGTCAGGTAGACATATCCTTCCTGGTCGGTGTCTACAGACGAAGCAATGCCATATCCGTGCTGATCCCATCCAATGCCCCATAGAAATTCTCCCTGGGCATTCGTTTTGTGTAGAAAAAATCTGATCAGGGTATCGCAATTCAACAAAAACGTATCTAATGATGGGTCTATATCTATTGTATCCTGGTATTGGCCACAAACGAATTTGTTTCCCTGCGCGTCTATTTTGTAATCTGACACCATAATACGTGGCGATTCCGGATCAGGGTATATGATAGGGAACCCAAAAACCCAAACCGTGTCAAAATGAAAGTAGGGATCGAAAAACAGGGAATCGAAACCGACAAAGTTCCCGGAAGTATCGAATTCAACCAGAAAATGCGCCATTCCTGTATCACGTTCGAGTATGTATTCGGATGGACCCGGATCAAAATCGACTTTCCCATAATATATACCTTTGGCAAAAAGCGACGTGCCGGCTGCCACTGTAGTGAACTCAAACTCGACAAAATCGTATTCTCCAAATGTGTTTACTGTTCGTGCCCAAACGAAATTCCCGTTTCGGTCCAGTTTGATGAATGACATATTCCAAGTGCCCTCAGCGGGGGTGAGCAGGTGCACGCCGGGCCCGGGGTCAGCATCGAAAGGATCATCAAAGGCACTCGCCACATAGACATTGCCTGCATCATCAATCGGTAGCCTGCCTGTAGTCCAGGATTCATCGATCCTGATAATTCTTTGCCAGACAAACAACCCGTCGGCATTTATTTTTCTGATGTGCAGATCCAGGTTAAACGAATCTTCGAATGGCGTGAGGACGGTGAATGTGACGATGGTATTCCCTTCATTGTCTACCCCGATTTGCCCGCCCCCGTAGTCGGAATCGGGATTGGAAAACGCATTCATCGGTATCGCCCAATCCAGTTCACCGTCTGTATTCAGTTTCTGAACGTAATAGTCAGCATCCAACTGGGGCGACAAGGAAAAGGTGCCGGGACCCGGATCAAAATCTGTTGTGTTTTTAAAAAGGCCAAGGGTGTAGAGGTGTTGATCCGCATCCATTGCCATTCCCCATATATCTTCAGAAGGCGTGGAACCAATGGATTTGGCCCATTGGACCGTTTGTGCATTTAATTGGATGGCTGAAAAATAGATAAGGATAAACAGGAGAGGGTTTTTCCGCATATCAATTATATCGTTTAGTGTTTTACGAGGCTTAGAGCGTGTTCGGGAATTTAGATTTGGGCTACATGCGGAAAATTTTGTTTCGCTTGTCGTTAAAATTTTCGCCGTAGGTATCCGGCTACGGCTGCAAATTTTGCCTAAACCGGAACAAAATTTTCTCGCCTTCGCCTCAAACTAAATTCCCGAACACGCTCTTAAATATATTAAATCGGAAGATATTCCCGCATTTGATGGTATCGCGGTGTAAGCGTATCGATCACGCATTCGCTTCTGGTGAATACATAAGTCGTATCAAAATCTTCATAACTGCGGGCGCGCCAGAGCCGTCCCTGCGGATCGATCACGAGCGACACCCCGGTGCCGCCACGGAAGATATGGGATTTGTCAGTACCGATATAAGTGGTACAAGTCCACGGACGTTCCGGTGAAATGGCCTGGATAAACGCTTCAATTTCCTTCGCCAGACTTTTAAACAGCGCAACACGCGTTTCAGGGGGAGCCTGTAATGTTTGGCGAATGGCATCACTCAGGGCTTTCTCCCGGGGGGAGATTTCAGGTGGTATTTCGGAAGTTTCGGACTGACTGGAAAGCAAAAGTTTCTGATGAGATTCAGTCATTGTTTATGCAAAATATGTTTCAACGTATCAGTGCTTCGTATATCGGAGTGGCAAATAGCAATCGCCCGGATAAAGCAAAGCCTTGTTTTCGACCACCCTGAAATATGCCGTTTTCTGCGCATCTCCAACTGCCTTCTGCCTGAAAATCCCTACATTTACCGGTTGCTCCGGACACTGAACCATAATTCAGGAAAAACCCGTTTGGCTTAGAGCGTGTTCGGGAATTTAGATTTGGGCTACATGCGAAAAATTTTGTTTCGCTTGTCGTTAAAATTTTCGCCGTAGGTATCCGGCTACGGCTGCAAATTTTGCCTAAACCGGAACAAAATTTTCTCGCCTTCGCCTCAAACTAAATTCCCGAACACGCTCTTAATTGCGATACAAATCTATGAATACACGCGGACCTATCATTATTATTGAAGACGATCAGGATGATCAGGAGATACTGGTAGAGATTTTCAAAGAGTTGACTTACCCCAACGAGATCATATATTTTGAAAACGGAGAAATTGCCCTGGATTACCTGCTTAAATCCACCGTGGAGCCCTTCCTTATTCTTTCCGATATTAATATGCCGAAGTTAAATGGCATGGAATTAAGGGAAAAAATACACAACAATGAAGACCTGAGGCTCAAGTGTATTCCCTATTTATTCTTTACCACTACTGCCGAACAAAAACACGTTGTCGATGCCTATTCGAAATCCGTTCAGGGGTTTTTTGTCAAACCTGATTCTTATGATAAACTGAAAGAGTTGATCGGGCTTATTGTAGGTTACTGGTACAAATGTGAATCGCCGAATTATATTAAGTAAGCAGTGGTAAATGGCTGTCATCCCCACGTAATCACCGTCCCGGAATAAGCCAGTCCGCCGCCGAAGCCGAACAGCATGATTTTGTCGCCCGCTTTTACCCTGCCGTCACGTACGGCATTGCAGAGTGCAATCGGTATCGTAGCGGAGGAAGTGTTTCCGAAATCGACGATACTTTCCAGCATTTTTTCCATTGGGAAACCGGTATCGTTGCAAATGGCTTCCAGGATACGCAGGTTGGCGCTGTGCGGTACACACCAGTCGAGTTGTTCGATGGTGAGTCCGTTGGCTTTGGCGAGTTCGGGCATTTTGGAGGACACGGTTTGAACGGCCCATTTGAAAACCCGGCGACCGTTTTGCACGATTTTGCCGTTTTTAGAGATCGGATGCCCGTCGAGCAAGTCGGCAAAACCCGAAATATACAGGTCTTGTCCACCCTCGCCGTTGGCGCCCGTGATGCAAAACCCGATATTTCCTGTCGGGTCGGCTTCAATCAACACCGCGCCGGCGCCGTCGCCAAACAACATGCAGGATGTCCGGTCCGCAAAATCGGTTACCCGAGTCAGGGTTTCCGCGCCTATTACCAGAACCTTGCGGTGGGTGCCGGCAGCAATCAGGCCTTTCGCGAGGGTGATGCCATAAACGAAACCTGCGCAGGCTGCATAAATATCCAGCGCGCCGGCCTTTGTAAAGCCCAACTTGTATTGCACGGTACAGGCCATACTCGGCATCGGCTGATCCGGCGTGACCGTCGATACCAGGATCATGTCCACATCGTCGAGGGTGCCGTCGTAGTGCGCGGCCAGGTCCTGCACCGCCCGGATACACAGATCGCTGGTAAATTGATCGGGCGCTGCATACCGGCGGGTTTTAATGCCCGTACGCGACTGAATCCATTCGTCGGTAGTGGCTATGATTTCTTCGAAATAGTGGTTGTCCACGATGCGTTCCGGGACGTACATCCCAATAGCGCGGAGGCTGGCGTTTGACATGGCATAATCCGGTGAATCGCCGCCGGAACGGATGTTGGTGATTTAAAAAGCGCTACAACAGCGCCGGAACATTGCTTATAAGGCAGGTCGCTAAAGAAGAAGATGCAAGAGTGGGCCAAAATTAGTCAAGAATAATAAAAAACGAATTGGTATTTTGAGCGGACAGAAAACAACCCACCCCCGGGCAGGGCAAACGCATCGAAATACCTGACTTTGGCCGGCACTGACTTTCCTCCACCACCAACGGGCATCGGATCTGTCTTACAGTTTGTGGTTGTCTTTTTTGGGGGCTCCGGCGCTGCTGATCCGGTACAGGGCGTACCCAAATCCGATGACGAGGTGCAGCATCACAATCGCAAAAATTATATTGGCCATAACTACATTACTTTATGAGCCGCAAAATTTGCCTTGCATGGGCGCTTCGGGCATGAGCCAAGTCATGGGTACCATTGAGTGTTGTTATTGGCTACAGGTTCGCCTGTAATGAGACCTGAAAAACACGATTGGGATATTTTCCCGGCGGATTAGGAAGTAAAGATGTATTGCTCATTCCAAAAATGCCGCGTACATCCAGTTCGATATGTGAATTAAACCTGGCGCCGAGGCCAACATTCAGGGCGAAATCTTCTTTCCGTACCTCTTTTTTGACACTCACAGTGTTTGAAATATTGCTCACTTTAGCGGAAAGCAGAAGACCTAACTGTGGCCCCGCTTCCAAAAAAATCACCTTGTCATTGGGATAAAAGCGCAACATAACCGGTATATTGAGATAATTGTAATAAGCCTTGATTACTTTGTTGGGGGATTGGGCGCCTTGCGCGGAGTATTGCACTTCCGGCAGCCAGTACAGGCTTTTCACCAGTTTCATTTTCAACAGCACACCGAGATGGATATCGGAGCGAAGCGCATTCCCCATGGCATCGCCGGCAATATTGGACAGGTTGAGGCCACCCCGGATACCAAATTGGGTCTGTGCCCGAGTCGCCAGCATAGAAAGAAAAGTGAAGGAGGCAAGCAAGAGTAGTTTTTTCATTTTCTTCCAAATATAGGAGACTTAATTACACGCCGACAAATTTACTTCACCACCAGCCTTTCCTGCCACCGTTTTTCTCCCGTAATTACTTCCGTCAGGTATACACCGGCGGGTAATCCGGTCAAATCAATATCCGTCCGGTTCGTACCCAGCAGTGTAAGCACTTACTTACGGCTGATCAGAATTTTTTTCATAACTCGGTTCATCCCGATCGTTCCATTTAAATAATAAACACCCGGGTTCAGGTATCGCACGTCTATCGTTGCAGCGTTTCCGGTTATTGTAAATCTGCCGACGTTTTGTCCCAGCGTGTTCAGTATTTGAAAGGTGGGAGAATGCTCCAATGTGTGCTGTTTCAACTGGATAGATAGCCAATCTACAGCCGGTTGCGGGCGAACCTCTATTTCAAGCGGCATCAACTCCTCCGGATCGCTCAGGGCTGAAACGGTATTGTTCGCATTAAAAGTCGGGGCCTGCGCGGTGAACGGCCCCGTTCCGTTGGGGATTCGGGCGGAGGCAATATTGCCCGACTGTATCGTATATTCCACCGAATCGATGAGGGAATAGTCTTCGTGGCTCAGGAAAATCTGGCCGCCATCCTTGTCCAGTTTAAAATCCGCATGGAGCCCGCTTTCGTGTACATCGCGGTCGGCCCAGACGATCAGGTATTCTCCCGCTCCGATTTGTGTTCCAGAAGGGAATGCCCAGTGTTTAAGAAAATCGCGATCGTTGCTCAGGTAGTAACCATCCAGGGAAACTTCCGTGTCGCTGTTGTTGTATAATTCCAGCCAGTCCGGGTACCCGCCGTCGGGGTCTGCAATGCCGCCGGAAGAGTCGGCTGTTGCAACGAACTCATTGATCACAATGTCTTGAAAATCAAGTGTATTTCCAAAATCCGGGCACTCGAACCCAAGGCTCCCCAGGTCGTTCAGAAAACTTGTTTTCCGGTTGGCGATCAGTGCTTTCATTTGTTCGACCGACAAGTCAAAATTGGCAAAATTCGTGTAGAAGGGGTCCGTCATCAGCGCATCCCGGATCAGTTGACCATGGTGGTCGATACGGGCATACAGGTAGTTTTCATTCAGCACGTATTTCAGCATGTCGCAGGCAAGGTGCAGGTACCTGTCCCGGTAATAGGGTTCCGACATCATTTTATTGAATAACGTATTGTATGTATTGGTTTCCAGAATGGAATAATTGGCGCCATTGTAAAAAGCGAGGTTGTAATCCCATGGGATCCAGTATATCAGGCCCGAACGCGGCTCGTGGTAGATGTAATAATTACAGCCCACGTCTATGGGGCTGTCTACGGCATTGATAAAATGATGCAGCAGGAAATAACGCAAAAACGCATCCGTAGCCAAGGTGTTTTCCAGGGCTTCCCGAAAAGCGTCGCCGGATAGGGAAGCGGCGATTTCATCCACCGCTTCCACGAACTCGAAGGTTTCCGGCCCCGATTCTACTACGAGTTCGCAGGTTTTGTTTTTGTACAGTGTGCCCTCGTCGTCGGCGAAATAATTGCGCAGGAAATTTTTATCGACCTGCTCCACCATGATGTAAACGCCGTTGTAATGGTCGTTAAAATAGACTTTGGCAAACGCCGTTCGGGGGGCTTTTACACCTGCTTTTCTAAACATGTCGTACACAACGGCCTCCCGCTGAACAGTCAGATCGTAATCGGCATTTTGCAGGTTCAATTTAGTTATGCCGTCGTATTCCTGGTCGTCGACATACTTGTTGAAGTCGATTTTCAGCGGGCGTTTGGGCGCGTATGCGGAAATGCCGCCTTTGATGCGTACCCCTACGTTGGGTATAAGTACGCCGTCTATCCGAACGGTGCCTGATATGTAAGGTATTTCGCCGATCGGGGAACTGTTGAACGTATTGATCAGAAAAGGAAGGAAGTCGTCTGTGGGAGATTCGAAACGGATTTCGTGTAATACGTCGGGGTTAAAGAGGTTGTCACCGTCGGTTTGCGCGCGCAGCAATGGGATGCAGCCCGCCGTCAGCAGGAGCGAAAAGAGGATTGATTTCATAGCATAGTATTAAAAAATGAACGGAATTTGGTTGGAGGTTTTTACGCCACAAAATTTCCGCCAGTCCGGGCCGTATGTCGCCTGCTTGTCGTACGGGAGCAGGCGCGGAGGGCGAAAAATGTAACCACAGTGCACCATTCTGCAACCTGTGCGCACCCGTTTTTCTGCCTGCCACCGCAATTTTGTCCCGGCAGCGCTCATTGGCTGACCGCTCAATTTATTTTCACTCACAGGTTTTTTTTCGGCTTCTATGAAACGTACTGTACCCGGTTCGAACCCAATTTTTGTCTTTTTCTGTTTTCCGATCATGTGGCTGCTATCCGGCAGCACCCTTCTGAATGCTCAGCAACCCTTCATCACCACCTGGAAACCCGATAATGTTGTCGGTAGTACTTCCATCACCATTCCTACCTCGGGAACGGGATACAATTACGAAGTGGACTGGAATAATGACGGTACGTATGATCAGTCGGGCATTACCGGTTCCGTTACGCATAATTTCGGTACGGCAGGTACCTATACCATTCGGATCAGGGGAACATTTCCCAGATTTAATATGAATTCCGGAGCGGAACGTTTGAAGTTGATCGATATCGTACAATGGGGAGATATCGCCTGGACGTCTATGACCACCGCTTTCCGGGGCTGCGCCAACCTGAATATCAGTGCAACGGATGTGCCCAATCTGAGCGGCGTAACCAGTCTGCAATACATGTTTGGGGCTTGCACCTCTCTGAACAGTCCTGCCAATATTGGCACCTGGAACACGTCCACGGTGACAAACATGGGCGATGTGTTTAACGGCGCCACGTTGTTCAATCAACCGATTGGCAACTGGAACACTGCATCTGTGGTCACGATGGCCAGTATGTTCCGGGATGCGAGTTCATTCAATCAGCCGATCGGCACCTGGAATACGGCCTCTCTAACCACGATGTTCAGAATGTTCGAGGGAGCCGGCGCATTCGATCAGCCCATCGGAAACTGGAACACCGCTTTGGTGAATAATATGAGCCGGGTGTTTTACGATGCCGTCTCGTTTAATCAGCCCATCGGGAACTGGAACACGACTGCGGTGACCAACATGGCCAACATGTTCAATTTTGCCACTTCGTTCGATCAACCGCTCAGCAACTGGAATACGGCTGCCGTGATCAGTATGGGCAGTTTGTTTTACGGCGCTTCGGTGTTTAATCAGCCGATCGGCAACTGGAATACGGCATCCGTGATCGACATGAGTGGCATGTTTCTTACAGCCCATGCGTTTAATCAGCCGCTCAGCAACTGGAATACGGCCGCAGTGACCAATATGAGCAGCATGTTTAGTTCCGCCAATGCATTTGATCAGCCTATCGGTAACTGGAACACCGCTGCGGTGACCAATATGAATGGCATGTTTGCCGGCGCAACTTCCTTTAATCAACCGCTCGCCAATTGGGACGTGTCCAAAGTAACAAATATGGACCTCATGTTCCAGGATGCCAATGTATTCAACCAGCCTATCGGCAACTGGAACACGTCCGCTTTGACTTCCGCAGTACAAATGTTCTACGGGGCTAATTTATTTAATCAACCGCTCGCCAACTGGGACGTATCCGCAGTGACTCAAATGAACTATATGTTCTCCGAAGCCAATTCCTTTAATCAGTCGCTTGCCAACTGGACTCTGAATCCCAATGTGAATTTAATACTCATGTTCAGTTACGGAGGACTGAACTGTACGAACTACAGCGCTACGCTGAACGGCTGGGCGGCTAATCCTGCCACGCCCAGCGGCCGCAGCCTGGGCGCCCACGGCAGGCAATATGGCACCAGCGCAGTTGCCGCAAGAACCTACCTGGACATCGATAAAGGATGGACCTTTACAAGTGATGTGGCTTCAGGTGCCACCTGCTCCCTGGTATTGCCGGTTGAGTGGCTTTCTTTTAGCGGAGAACAAAGCGACCGCGTTATTTTTCTGACCTGGCAAACGGCCCTGGAAACAGGTAACCTGGGCTTTCAGGTGGAGCGCAGTACGGATGGTTCACACTGGCAGTCAATCGGTTTCGTGCCGGCCCGCCGGGAAAATGAGAATAAACCGTTTTACACATTTACCGATGAAAAAACGCTGGATGAATTCCCTGCCTGTCGCACGCTGTATTACCGGCTGCGCCAGATGGATCAGGATGGCGGAGAGGACTTTTCTAAAATACTAAATATAAAAATTACAGGTGCGGCTGGGCAATCGGATATCCGGGTGTTTCCGAATCCGGTGAGCAACGGCGCTCTGACCCTGGTTTTGCCTGAGACTGCGAAAGACGGTGTAAACGTCCGCCTGATGAACAGTACCGGTGAGGTTCTGCGTTCGGCTGTACTGGACGCCGGTACTCATATCTGGGATGTCCGGGATCTGGCGCCGGGTATTTATTTCGTAGCGGCAGAGGGGAGCACGGGCAGGTTTTTTGAAAAAGTCATGATCCAGTAACCAGGGTTGAAAACTTATCATATTCAACCATTTACACTTCATTCGGAGTTCGATATTCGGTGTTCGGTGTTCGATATTTTTTAACACCGAACACCGAACACCGAATATCGAACACCGAATTCTGCTACCAGGGCGGTACCTTGTCAGTCAATTGTAACCTAAACCTGCCCGCCATGAAAAAACTGTTCCTGTTCAGCGTTTTACTGTTTCTTCTTTCGCTGCGGCTCACTGCGCAGAAGTATAGTATTTCAGTATTGACAGGCCCCGGTACGGTCTATTATTGGGCTGATGACGTGGACAAGGACAAAGGAAATTCGCCCATAGGTTATGCGATCGGATTGGAGCTGGCACGAAATACCAGTGCCCAGTGGCAATTTAAACTGGGTGTTCGATATTGTTTGTGGAAAATACCTGATCTGATCGGGCCGCTTCAATGGCCTTCAGAACAGGATGGGAACGGCGGATATCAATACGACCCTTCTCTCACACACTACAGGGTGTCGGACGTTGCCCAGCAAAAGGCATTTCAATACCTTGCCGGCTTCCGGTGGCATAGCAAGGCGGAAACGTTTCACTGGGTAGCGGATGGAGAACTTGGATTCAGCAGTTTTACGAAGAACAAGGCAGGCATCAGCACATACCTGAAACCTACCATCGGAATGTCTTTTGGGGTGGAATTCCGGGTTCGTCCAAACCTGTTTTTGTTTGCGAAGCCCGGCGTAAGGGTTATTTTCAGAGATTTTAAACGCGAAAAAACGCCCATAACCCGCTTGCTTGACCTGCATCTGGAAATGGGAGGGAGATATTCCTTTTAGGAGCGTGTTGAAAACTTATTATATTCAACCATTTACACTTCATTCGGAGTTCGATATTCGGTGTTCGGTGTTCGATATTTTTTAACACCGAATATCGAACACCGAATATCGAACACCGAATATCGAAAATGCCCTGTGCTCAAATATCCATGTCATCCAGAATACCCGGATCTTCGACGCTGCTTTTCTCCCACTGCTTTTTCAGTAACATATACACCCCGTAACAACTCAGCAACCCAAATGGAACAGCGACGATATTGATAACCGTTGAATTCACTTCTTCCGCAGACGTATCGCTCCACAGATCCATACCGATCCAAAACAGTACCCCGAAAACCAGGGTTCCTATATAATAAGCGGCAATACCTAGAATCGTATAACCCCATTTGTTTCTATCGAATAATGCGGCGAGTTTGTAAAATTTTTCACCGATGAAGTAAAGGAGAAATATTCCGAGCATGTTTTATTGATTTTTAATTTATGATGTCGCCCCTGAAACGACAATTGTTGTGCCAGGCCGGCGCGTCAGCGCTTCCATCAAAAATACCGAACACATTTTTAAAGATTATGAACGAGCCCCATAATACTTTCTTTTACTTCCCTGAATTTGAAAACTCCGAGTGCAAGCAAAATCACGGAAAATAGAACGGTGTAAGTATTGCCGATTAGAAATCCTAAAAGGAATAAGGCAAAAAATGCTCCCCAAAAAATCCAGGCATTTCTAATCAAACGGCTTTTTATAGTGAATGCTCCTATAGAGGTTTCTTCACCAATTAATATGTCAGGCAAAGCATAGTCCTGTTGGTTTTTACGCGTTTGCTGATACCAATTACTTAACAATTCTTCCGGGCGGTTATTTGTTTTTCCATCAAAGTTTTTCATATTACTTTTCAGGCGATAATAATCCCACACAAATCCGATAATATCCTGATTGGCAGGAGGCAGGAATATTGCCTCGAAACGCAGATTGAACCAAGGCGTCCCATTATGACCGCAGAGCTCCATAACCCCCGCTTTTAGAAAGTCGTCCATCGGAAAAATCCGGTATGCAGTTTCATATTCGTCCAAAGTTCGCAGTAATCTGCTGCGCCAAAGCGTTACGGCATGACGATAATCTTTTTCAATAGAGTCCAATTCCGCTTTGCCGGGTTTGGCAACACTTGGCTTGCGTTTTACCGGTATTTTGCTTCTTTCATAATCCAGGTAACTTCTTACTCTCTGCGCATATCCTAATGCGATTGTTCCTGCTATATATGAATAGGTTTCCGAGTTTGGGTTGCGTTGTTTGGCATCTTCAAGGTAAACAAAAATCAAACGTGCAGAGTTATGAATAATATGATCGATCGGAGTTGCATAAAAATAGGTCAATGCACAGTACTCATATAAAGCGCCTTCTTTTCCGTATTGCTCTTTCAGGCGTTCACAACGTTCATATGCTTTTTGTGCATTCCCTAGTTTAAGGTCGCTTTCAATTGCATTTACCAAATGATTGAAGGTTTCGGAATCCCGCGGAGAGAGCGATTTGTAAAGCGATACGTTTCCGGCAAGATTGGAAATCGGATAGTAACGGTTTTTGCAACTGGGACAATTAATTCCAAATGATGCTTCTTCATTTTGCTGACCTTCAATTAAATCAACCGGAGCCAGCGCGTTACAATGTGGGCATCGGATTTCCGGCTTTTTCTCTTCATTTAGGTGGATGTTTACCTTGACGTTGTTTTTATTACCAATGTGCGCACTCTTGCCTACGTTGAGTGTACTGTTTTCTATTGTATTTATTCTTGTAGTGGCGCCTTCGGTTTGCTGGCTTGCTATCTCATTCCGATCATCTTTATATTGAACCAGCGTCTCCCAAAACAAGCGATTATCTTTTAATCGTTCCAATTGAGCGGTTATTATTAAACGTTTAGTATCTGACGCTACTTCCGGGGAGGTGAGCAATTTTTGATTTATCGGGTCACCTGAAAACAACCAGCCGCTTGCCCAGTTTTTTTCCCGCTCCAGCACGCTCGGCGGAATGGGTTCCATATTGTCGGTTTCTGTAAAAAGAGAAAGGAGGAAGTCGATTTCATTTTCCATATTCCTGATATTATTTAGTTGTGTAACAATTCTATTAACCTATACCGGCTTTATACAATTCTAATTTTTAATTATTTAAAACGATAGAGGTATTCTTTCTTATTTGTCGGCGGTACTCCGGCTGGCTATACCATTCCTTATTCGCACCCGTTGTGCCGGAAAACGCCCTTTAAAACGCTGCAAAGTACAATTTGTGGGGATGCAAATATCAAAAAAATCAAATCCGAAATGTCCCGATAGTTGATATGACTGGTTTATGTGCGCTTGAAAGCACTTGTGCAGCGATACGTCGGAGAAACGGGGCTCGATCAGTACCGTGGTAAATCCTCTCCGGCAGGAGGCGGGTTTATGTTGTTTGGACGGCAATATATGGGATAGTTGTGTTTGCAACTGCCACGTTTACGAACCTTTCAAAATTTAGTAAATGTGGTGTACTAAACGCCCCCGGTTCATTTATAACTTTCCTCTACCAAAAGAATATGTGGCAGCGTCATACAGGAAATCAATATAAAAAAGAGGCTGACGAATGAGATTTCTGAAAACAGATACGACTGGCCGAGCGCCAGACCGAGCAAACCTGTTATGGCCAGCAAGGTATACGGGGCAGCCTGGCGATAGTACTGCAAGAGGGAAAAAGAAGGCCATTGAAGGCGAAAGAAGGTGACTTGATCGAGTAATGACCCCAGTGAATGCCACAGCGTAAAATAGAGGGTAAACCCCACCAGCATGGGGGTGTGGAACAGCATAAATGACAGTACCGAAAAATTGCCCAGTTCCCTCCAGAATTGATTCCCGTTGATCAGACCTGATAGCCGGAGGCCAATCAGCAAAAATATATTCAACAAAAGTATCATCCACTGCCAGGTAGCCATGGCAGGTTCAGACCAGCCCGGTATTTTTCCAACCAACTGGGAAATGACAACGCTGCTCTCGTTCCAATGCCACAGCAAAGCGCCGCCCAGCACGAAACATCCCCAGGCCAGATTGGATATGAAGGCTACCCGGCGGGGGAGTTGCGCATACTGCCAGTTGGACTGGCCAAAGTGATACACCGATATCGCCAGGAAAACAAGCAGTGCGGTTGCAGGGATGAACATCCAGCCCAACAGATACCCCAACACAGACAACACATAGAACAGGAAAAAACGGAACACCTGGCTATTGCGTAGTGCCGGACCATGCAGCCGACGGAACAACAGAAAATCGGTGGCTCCGTGGGGGAGTCCGACAAGCAATACCAGGACAACAAGCAGAGGGTACTGAATCTTTTGCAGGAAATCGATGGAATACCAACCCGCCGCGCCAAATGCAAGGGTAATCGTCACCACGGGGGCATAAATGCTATAATTGCGAATATCAAACATAAGATTGCTTGTGTGCCCAAGAGTTCCGGGAGGGAAGAAAAATGGGCTAACAGTAAATCAATTACTGTTAGCCCTCAGCGTGTTTTATGGCCGTTTATCAGGCATTGGTGCGGGCAGTAGAGCTGATCGCGAGGCTATAAATAACCAGGCCGAAGCCTATTTTATTCACGGCATCACCTATGTTGTAAATCAGGTCCATGTTGCGTACGTCGATTACGTTGCGCAGCCAGCCGTCTGTCTCGATAGCCATGTAGCCGATCGGATAGATCGCCCAGCCGACGAGCACGAACCAGGACAATGCCTTGAAGGCGGATTGCAGTTTAGGATTGTTGGAATTGCCGGCCAGTTTGCGCGCAGAACCAAACCATACTTCGTACACGATACCGGCGTAGCCCAAAGAGGAAATAATCCCCCACAGCACACTGTTAGAGCGAAAAGCGGTTTCTCCGAGATAGCCCGCTACCAGCATTAACAGGGAATAGCCGATCATTTTCCAGAGCAACTCAATTTTCGCTCCGAATGCTTTTAAGATCAGGTAAAACTCCACACACATAAGCGGCACCGTCAGGATCCAGTCGATATAACGAAACTGGGTGGGCGACTGACCTGTGGTCAGCCACACGTCGCGCATGTAATAATAGTGCACAGAAGCGATCATCGTGATTAAACCGGCGATGAGTAACGAGGTCTTCCATTTCCCTTCCACTTGCTGGCGCTCGAAGAAGAAAAAGACAGACGCCGCAAACATGGCCATGTAGCCAATAAAAAACGTGAAACCAACATAGTCATTGGCCGCAAGTCCGGCAAAAAGGAATACTGGTTTTAAAAAAAACGATTCCATGAAAGAATGATTTGTTAACCGTCGAATATACAACGTGTATCTGAAACAAGACATTCCCGGGTTGGTTCATGTTTTGTTTAACTATTTTTATTTATATTGTTCTAAAGATTAAACAAATTGAAGGGTCGTGGGGTGTTTCTACCCCGCCCAATAGGTTTTTCAGAGCGCAGGATGTGTCCGGAACCCCGCCGGATACGTCCATTTGACGGGGTTTTCGGGGTGTGGAAGGGGTGGGGCGGCGCCGGCGGTATTTGATCAATGCCCCGAAGCGTTTTTGGCTTTCATCTTTTCAAAAGCATCCGATATTATTTTATTGCATTCCGAGTCCCAGTCTTGCTCATAAATGAGCCAGCACATAAAATTGACCACGGGTACTTTTCTTCCGATGCAACCTTGAAAAAAAATGACAGGCTCGGTATCATCTGCATGTATACTGTATATATCCTGTACTCCTTCGTAGCGGCGTTTTACCAAAGCATGGAAGGCATAGCAGCGTACTGCCGGATTTCGGTGCGCTGTTAGTGTGACCAATTCCCTCGTGCGGGCTTTTTGGGTCAGTTTTACAAAACGATCGAACTGTGGCGTACGTACGAGTTCATAACCAACAGCCGAATCATCTATTTCCCCTTCTTTCTCTATTCGGGCGGCAATTTTCCGGATGCACTTTCTTACCTGGCTGCTGTCGTAATTCCAGGATGCCGATTGCGCGTCAGCAGATGACGGACACAGAAACATGCAGCAATATACAAGGAGGAAAAGTCGGCTCACTGGAAAGCGTTATTTTGATGGACGTTGTGATTTGTTCTATATACGAATAATGGGTTAAAAAGGCTGCGAAGCATTCAAAACCAGGTGTTCTACTTGCCGGGCGCGACATTTTATCAACCACATAGGCACATAGAGCACATAGCGGAGTGTACTATAGGGACTATATTTCTATGTGCCTATTGGGGACGCCAGCAACGGCCCATTTAGCACACACACCTTGCCCCAGCGGGGCAATATCTTTGTAGGATTGCAGGTAAAGTTCGTTTCCCGGCCCGGCGGGCCGGCATCTATTTGATCAATGGAATATGCTTTTGCCTTCTGCTCACCCGTTTTTAGATACCGGCCCGCTGGGCCGGTACATATGCTCCCTGACGATTGCTACAAAGATGTTGCCCCGCTGGGGCAGGCGTTCCACTGGATTATGGGATAGGTTAATCTGCCGCGCCAGCGCATCTGTTTTTATGTTTGGGTTTCCTTGGCCGTTGTTGGCGTCCCCGCCGACAACAAACGGTGGAATGAGTGTGTGTGGGAGACGCCAGAAATTGCTTGATATTGGCGCGGACGCCAACAAGGGCCAAACATGCAACCTCAGTATACCTTTTTGAAACCTCAGTGAACCCCGTTTTTCGTCCTCCGCCGCAATTTTGCACTGGCACTGCGGACCGGTATTTTGAAAAGGTAATGGTAACGGAGCGGGATTAGCGGTTGGGCGGCAAATTGCTCCGGAAAGTATTTTTTTAAACCTGATTTTTCACTTCATAATAATGTTTAATGAAAACGACAATCACCTCTTTGCTTGTTATTTTATTTTTTTGTGCGCATGAAAAGTTGGACGCACAGGTAATTGCCGATGGAAATGGCGTAGCCATGGCAGTCGCCGCTAATGCAACGAATTTTGGTACCCTGACGATGTTCGGGTTCAATGTGGCTCCAGGTACTAACAAATTGCTGGTAGTTTTTACAAGATCGAGCCAAACTCAAACGGTTTTCTCCGTCACATACAACGGGCAAAATCTGACCAGGCTGGGTAACCCGGTAGCCAACGGCGGTGGCCGCATGGAACTGTGGTACCTTCCGCTGGGTACAGTGGCTTCTACTATTAGCGGCAACATAGTGGCAACCTGGTCGGGCTTTTTTCAATATGGTGGATTGACCGCCGCTTCTTATCGGGGAGTAGATCAGGCAAATCCTATGAATAACTTAGCAAGCGACATCGCCACGATACCATCCAATCTTGCTATTTCTGTTTCCGGCAGCCCCGGCGACATGGCGGTGGATGCGGCTGCCGGCTTTGGCCAGTACCCGACACCACCGACCTTAACGGCGGGAAGTGGACAAACCCAGGAGGCTACCCAAACGACTGCCTCGTCTACCCAGGCACACCGCATTTCCACCAGCAGGGCCTCCAATAGTAGCGGCACTGTGAATATGAGCTGGAACACATCGGGTGCGGAACCTTCTTTTCCAGTCCTCATGCAAATCGGGGCCAATATTCGAAGGGCGACTGCCATGCCGGTTGTACTGGTTCGTTTTTCTGCCACCCCACACTCCGGCAAAATCCTGCTCGAATGGAATACCGCCACCGAACAAAATAACAAGGGCTTCGAGGTGGAGCGTAGCGCTGACGGCCGCAGCTGGAACAACCTCGGCTTCGTGCCTGGTATGGGTACGACCGACGAGATAAACAACTACTCTTTTTGGGATGAAAAACCTGTTACAGGCACCAGCCATTACCGCCTGAAGCAAACGGACCTCGATGGTCGTTTTGTGTATTCGCCCATCGTCAGTGTGGAAAACGAGGCGGATGAGCGATCCGGATTACGGCTTTTCCCCAATCCTGCTCCCCAGGGCATTACTTCCCTTGTGATTCCGGAAGCGCCGGAAGGCGACGGTTTTCTTGAAGTATTCGACGGCTTGGGGCAGCTTGTCTTGTATCAGAAACTGGCATTGGACCATGGGCAGCCTTTCCCCTTGAATTTGTCCGGCCATCCGGCAGGTATTTATACCGTTCGGCTGGAAATCGGGGGCAACGTACACATGGAGCGGCTGATGGTTGGAAAGTAAGGCAATACACCACGAGGCCGGGGCCGTTCTTGGCGTCCCCGCTAGGGGTGTACGGAATGTTTACTCCGACATTCGGTTTGGTGTTTGATATTCGGTGTTCGGTGTTAAAAAATATCGAATATCGAACACCGAATATCGAAC
>ENA-UOWO01001418-UOWO01001418.1-activated-sludge-metagenome-genome-assembly--contig:-NODE-1418-length-31921-cov-11.257265_pt1 | contig 31921 bp, 27 predicted proteins | sample MGYA00238148_ERZ761564 | MGnify/ENA primary metagenome ERZ761564 (study PRJEB28885, sample SAMN05720194) | activated sludge metagenome | isolation source: Anaerobic digester | place: USA...
AATGCTGCGTAAAAAGGCGGGGTATTACCAAAGCTCGCGTACGCTGGCATTCGGATTGATCTCCATGCTGCCCCTGCTCCTCGGTTATGAGTATCTCACGCTTGCGGCCACCCGGGAACATATTCTGCAGGTGCGCAACGGCGCGGATGTCATTCTGCGCGCGCTGCTTTCAGCGGTCGGCGTCCACAGCCCCTTTTATTTCGGCATCGGCCTGGTCGTCGCCATCGGCGCAGCGGTGCTGCTCCGCCGCAAGGGGACACGGCTGCGGGTGAACTATTTTTTTTATGCCATTGTCGAGAGTGCAGTCTATGCCCTTATTCTCGCTCTGGCCCTGACCACCGTTACCGACTATATCATGCTTAGTATGGGCGAGGAGCGCTCTTTTCACGCTTCTCTAATGCTGGCCCTCGGCGCCGGGGTCTACGAGGAGATCGTCTTCAGGCTTTTTCTCTATGGCGGTATGGTCCTGGTCCTGACCAATCTGACGCGCCTGCCCATGCCGTTCATCTATCTGGGCTGCGCAGTGCTCTCCTCGGCTGTATTTTCGGCCGCGCACTATATGGGGCACGAGGTTTTTACCTGGTACACAGCTGTATTTCGCTTCCTGGCCGGCTTGCTTTTCTGCCTGATCTACCATTTCCGCGGTCTCGGCATCGCTGGGTGGAGTCATGCACTTTATGATTTTTTTCTGATTCTGTGAGGTTGATGGTACGCCGGCTGTGGAGCAAGGGCCGGCATTTCAATACAGGTGAGTATGACGAATAAAGTTTTCCACTTTTCATTTCGCCGGGCGGCTGTCGCTCTGCTGATCGTTCTGCTGCTCGCGGCGATTATCCCCCTGGTCTTTATTCTCTACTGGCCTCTGGGGCAGCCTTCCCCCGAACAGACGGCGGACATACGCATCAAATTCGGCACTCCCCCCGACTCCATCGCCGCTGTGATGGAGCGTGCCGGCATCGTCAGCAGCTCAGGACGTTTTCTGTGGGCCCTGAAGCTGCTGAACAAGGGAGGAGCCCTGCGCGCCGGCCATTTCCGCATCCCCTATCCGCTCTCCAATCAGCGCGCCATCCGCGCTCTGACCGAGGGACCACAGATCCTGACCAAGGTCACCATCCCTGAAGGCCTTACCACCCGCCGGATCGCAGCCATCTTCCGCCGTGAAATGGCGCTGGATTCGGCCAGATTTGTACAGCTGGCGCGCGATTCGAGTTTCATCGCCCGCTTCCGGATCCAGGCCGCCGATCTCGAGGGCTATCTCTACCCGGAGACCTATTTGTTCCCCTACGGCTCCACGGAGGCCCAGGTGATCACCCCGATGGTGCTGCAGTTCAAAAAGATGGTCTGGGATACCCTTTATCAGCGCTCCCAGGAGATGGGCTTCACCACCGGGGAGATGGTCACGCTCGCTTCGATTATTCAGGCTGAGGCCAAACTGAGCCGCGAAATGCGCACGATTTCTTCGGTCTATCATAACCGCCTGCGGCTCGGCATCCCCCTGCAGGCCGATCCGACGATCCAGTATCTGCTGCCCAACGGACCGCGCCGGCTCCTCTACCGTGATCTGGAGATCGATTCACCTTACAATACCTATCTCTACCGCGGACTGCCGCCCGGACCGATTGGCAATCCCGGCAAGGAGGCCGTTCTGGCGGCGCTCCATCCGGAGGCAACGGATTATCTCTTTTTTGTCGCCGATACCCGGGGCGGACACACCTTTTCAGCCAATTTCCGCGGCCATCTCAAAGCCAAAAGCGTTCTCGACCGGGAAAGAAAACGCCTTTCGCAAGCAAACAGGAAGTAGCGTGACCGGAGCAATGGACAAAAAAGAGTCGTCGACAGAATGGCTGATGGCCGATCTCAACGACGCCCAGAGCCAGGCGGTGACCAAAACCGATGGTCCGGTCCTGATTCTCGCCGGCGCCGGCAGCGGCAAGACCAGGGTCCTCACCTATCGCATCGCCTGGCTGATCGTCAACGGACTGGCCGAACCCCGCGAAATTCTCGCCATGACCTTCACCAACAAGGCGGCAGGGGAGATGCGCGAACGCGTGCGCAAGCTGGTCCCGGAAATGCTTTCGGGCATGTGGATCGGGACCTTCCATTCCCTCTTCGCCCGCCTCCTGCGCCGTGAAGCGGAACGGCTCAATTACAAATCCAACTTTGCCATCTATGATGACGACGATCAATACACCCTGATCAAGACGGTCCTGAACGAACTCAAGATCCCCGTCACCGATTTCCCGCCCAAAATGATCTCCTACAAGATCAGCGGCGCCAAGAACGCTTTCGTCCTCCCGGAGCAGTTCGCACAGTTGGCCACCACCCGGCAGGACCAGATCATCGCCACTATCTATACCACCTATCAGCGCCGGTTGCGCGAAAACAATGCGATGGATTTCGATGACCTGCTTATAAAACCCATCGAGCTCTTTCAGCTCTTTCCCCTGGTCCTCGAGTATTATCAGGATCGCTTTCGCTACATCCTGGTCGATGAATACCAGGACACCAACCGCGCCCAGTATGTAGCCCTGAAGATGCTCGCCGCCGGGCATCGCAATCTCTGCGTGGTTGGCGATGATGACCAATCCATTTACCGCTGGCGGGGCGCCGAAATCCGCAATATTCTCGATTTTGAAAACGACTATCCCGACTGCACCAAATTCCGCCTCGAACAAAACTACCGTTCCACCCGGAATATACTCGAAGTGGCCCATTCCGTGGTGCGCAATAACCGGCAGCGCCACGAGAAAAAACTCTGGACCGAAAAAGCCGCGGGCGAGCTCATATCTCTGCTCGAGGTGGAGGATGACCTCGAAGAGGCGCGTACTGTGGTCAACAAGCTGGCCCTGGAAATGCGCTCCAACCACATGGATTTCCAGGATATCGCCGTTCTCTACCGCACCAACGCCCAGTCGCGCGTTCTGGAGGAGGCCCTCCGCCGCGAGAACATCCCCTACATCATCGTCGGCGGCGTTAAATTCTACGAGCGCAAGGAGGTCAAGGATGTCATCGCCTATCTTCGCCTCCTCAGCAATCCAGCCGACACCATCAGCCTGCGCCGCATCATCAACTATCCTGCGCGCGGCATCGGCGAAACCACGCTTGGCCGCATTGAAGCCTACGCCCAGGAGAAAAAGATCTCCATCTTCGCGGCGACCGGCCAGATACAGCAGATAGCCGGCATCGCCGCCCGGACTGCCGAACAGGTGGCCTCTTTTCATGCCCTGATGAACAAGTACACCTCGCTGCGCACAGAGATCTCTCCCGCCGAATTGGCCGCCTCTCTGGTCAACGAACTCGGCATCCTGCGCGAGTTCAAGCAGGAGGGCACCATCGAAGCACTCAGCCGCGCTGAAAACGTCCGCGAACTCTTGCTGGCGATCGCGGAATTTTCCAGCTCAGCGGGCGACGAGGCCAGTCTCGACAGCTTTCTCGAAAATGTCGCCCTGACGACCGACCTCGACAACTGGGATGACCGCGCCAATGCCGTGACCCTCATGACCCTGCACAGCGCCAAAGGGCTGGAATTCCCGGTCGTCTTCATCACCGGCCTCGAGGAGGGGCTCTTTCCCATCAGCCGCTCTCTGGCTGATCCCCCCGCACTGGAGGAGGAAAGACGCCTTTTTTATGTCGGGGCGACCCGCGCCAAGGTCAAACTCTATCTGGCCTGGGCGCGCAACCGGCGCAAATTCGGCGAGACCTCGGCCAGCATCGCTTCACGTTTTCTGCGCGAACTCGAGCCCTCTCTGGTGCAGGTCGAAAGCTCGTACCGGGCCAGCCCGGCCCGCCGGCAGCGCGCCTCTTACCGGCAGCGGGAGGCGGACCCCATGCCGCGCTATGAAGACGAATCCCAGGAGGTGCTTGAGTACCGCGTCGGCATGCGCGTGATGCACCCTACCTTCGGCAAGGGGACCATCATGCGCCTCGAACCCGGTTCCTCCGCCGCACTGAAACTGCGCGTCCTATTTGACCAGGCGGGCGAGAGACGACTCGTTCTGCCTTACGCAAAACTGGAGATACTATGAGGCTCTTCTTACATAAATTGACCCTTGCACTGCTCGTTTTGTTCCTGTTCTGCAGCCTCCTGCCCGCGCAGGAGGGGCTGCTCCAGGAGGAGAAGGATTTCCGCTTCGCCTCGCAGCTGGCGGAAAAGCAGCTCTACGATCTCGCTGCGCAGCAGTTCGAAAAATTTGCCGATACCTGGCCAACCAGTCCTCGCGCCCCCGAGGCTCTCTTCAATGCTGCGGAAAACCTGGAAACGATCGCGGCCTATCAGCGGGCGGCAGAGACCTATCTGCGCCTCGTCATGAGCTATCCGGAAGCGGCGAACGCCGACAAGGCTTTTTTCAACCGTGGCAAACTGCTCGCCGTGCTCGGAGATCCTCTCAACGCCGCCTTCACCCTCGAACGCATCCGTATCTTCACACCCAGCAGCGAGCTGATACCGCTCGCCATGGTCTCCGCCGCCGAACAGTTCCGCAGCGCCGGCGAGCCCCAAAAAGCCTTCAGCGCCGCCACAGCCATGGTGGCGCAGTATCCCGACTCACCGGCACGGCCCCGGGCCTTTTTTCTGCTCTCCCAGCTCCAGCATGACGCGGGTAAACCCGCTTTAGCCCTCGCGGAGCTCAACCGGATCGGCTCAACTCGGGTCGAAAACACCCTCGCCACGCAGATCGCTCTCCTTCGCGCCCGGCTGCTGGCCGAGCTCGGCCGCTATGCCAAATCCGACAGCGTTCTGGAGGTGCTGATCAATACGGATACAGCCAATGACTCCATCGGCGCTGCGGCCTGCGTACTCGCCCATTCCCTCTACAGCCGGGGACTCTACCAGAAGACGGTCCAGAGCGTGGAACGCTCCCTCAACCGCAGAATCCGGCCCGAAGAGCGCAACCGGCTGCGTCTCCTGCAGGGAGACAGCTGGACGGCCCTTGGTGAGTCCAGCAGCGCCCTGAACACACTCGGAAGAATCCCGCATGATTCCCTTGGCGCCCTCGATGCCGCCAAACTTGCTTTCCGCCTTGGCGTACTGCAAAAACGCGCGGGTGAACCGGCATTGGCACTGCCCTGGTTCAGCCGGATCCTGGCACAAGCCGATACTCTTGCCGGTCTCACCACGCTGCAGCGTCTGGCGCTGCAGGAGCAGACCGCCATGCTGCTCGAACTCAACAATCCCGGCGAGGCCCTGCGCTCTTTACGCCGGCTTTTCGAGGAGCTGCCCGCCCTCCGCGATCTCATCCTCATGCAGCGCGCAACCATCATGCGCACCATCCTCAAGGATCCCGTCAGCGCCCGCCAGGACTATGCCATGCTCACCAGCTTTTATCCCGCCAGCTCTCTGGCTGATGATGCGGCGCTGGGACTGGCCATCTGCCACGAAGAGGCGGGAGAGAAAGAGGCGGCGATCAGGGCCTATCAGAACTATCTCGCCCTCTATCCCGCCGCGGAGGAGGGGGCGGAAGCGGAGAGACGATTGACTTGGCTGCGCCTTTACCAGCCTGAGAGCTCTTCAACGCGCGACCTCTGGATCAGCAGCGCCCTCCAGGCAGGCGGTGATGCCAATGCCGCACTTGCCTGGGCTGCCGAGCGCATCCATCAGGATCACGACTACCAGGCCGGCTTGAATTTGCTCCGCCAGATCCTCGCCGCCAGAGGGGAGAGGGAAGTGGATGAAACCACTCTCTCCACTCTCGCCGGATTCGCACATGCCCGCCTCGCTGAAAAATACGCCCTTGAAGGGGATTCCCCGCGCTCGGCTCTCCACGCCGATTCCCTCCAGGAGGTGAACCGCTTCCTGCTCAGCCGCGGCGCTGCGGATCAGGACAGCCGCGTCATCAACCGTCTCGCGCAGCTCTCCCGCTGGAGCAGGATCGAGAGGCCGCTCATCCGCGCCGGCATGGTCGATACCCTGCTCGTCCAGATTCAGCCCTCCGACAGCCTCGCCGCTGCCCTCAAACTCGAACAGGCGCAAATCTGGTACCGCTTTGCGGTCGACAGCAGTGCCCACTGGTTCTCACGGGCCGACGCGGCCTGCAGAGCCATCTCCTCTGTCAATCCACCGCCGCGGATCCGTCTGGAAAACGCCCTGCTCCACAGCAAAATATTCAACGCCATCCAGCGCCCCGATTCGGCCATCCAGACGCTCCAGGATGCCCTCACCGGCGGTTCCATCTCCGCGCCGGCGGCCGAAGCGGCGCTCTTTCTCGCCGGTTTGCTCGAGAAAGCGGACCGCAACGATGAGGCCGCAGCGCTCTATGAAGATTGGCTGCATACCTACGGCTATGCCGGCCGCGCCGATTCCATCCGCACGCGGCTCTGCCAGATCTATTTCAAACAGCGGCAGTTCGACCACGCCCGTGAATGCATGAACCACAGCGATGACGGCAGCGCCCTGCAGGAACTCTCGCCGTACCTGGACCAGAAACGCAGCGAGACTCTGCTCTGGCTCTCCGCCCAGGCATGGCTGCTGCAGCAGGATATCCCCGCGGCCATCACAGCCTTCAAGGAGTACATCCGCGCCAATCCGCAGGGGAACCACCGCGGCCAAGCCCTGCTCGCCCTTGCCGATCTCTATACCATGACCGGGAATCCCCAGGCCGCAGCGGGCCACCTGGAAGAACTCATCGCCGCTTCGCCCCAGGACTCTCTCGCCCTTGTGGCCCTCATCCGTACCGCCGACCTGCTCTATGACCAGCATCAGTTCCGTGAGGCCGCGATCAGATACGCCCGGATCAAGACGGCGGCAAGCGGCGCTGTACAGCGCCAGGCTGCGATGCAGGAGGTCCTTTCCGAGTACAAACAGAACAATTTTGCTCGCGCCCGGCAGCTCGCCGACACTTTCAAGAAGAGCTACAAGGACAGAAGAGCCGAAGCCCTCTTTCTTTATGAAGACGGCATGATCTGCCTGGCGAACAAGGATTTCAGCGCCGCCGAGAACCAGCTCAAGGAACTCACCGGCAAATACCGGGATCTGCCGGAAGCCGCGGAAGGAGAGATGGGGCTGGCGCGACTCTACGCGACTCTCAATAAAACCGACGAAGCCCTCAAGATCCTGACCAATATCCCCAACCGCTATACCGAGCCGCGCATCGTTGCCCTCTCTTATATCAACCTGGGGGAATTCTATTACGAAAGCCGCCAGCTCGAGAACTGCATGGCCGCGGCACGCAAAGCCCTCGAGTACGCACCCCGGGGTCCGGAGCAGCAGCGCGCCATCGCACTCCTGGTGACGGTATTCGATGACCTGCGGCTGTGGGACAACGCCGTCGTGCTGCTCCGCCAGTACATCCAGGAGTATCCCGAGGCGGAGGACACCTTCAACCGCAGGATGCAGCTGGGCATCTTTCTGATCAATCTTAAGGAGTATGACCGCGGTGTCGACCAGCTCAAGAGCCTCCTGCCTCTGGCGGACGCCGAGAGCGAAGCGGAAATCCAGTACTGGATTGCCCGTGCCTACCATGAACGGGGCGATATGAATCAGGCTATCATCGAATTTCTCAAGGTCAAGTACGTCTGCCGGCCGAGCAAACTTCCCTGGGGAACCACCGCACTCTATGAGGCGGGCCAGACCTACGCCAAGCTTGGTAATCTCGTCAATGCCCGCTCCCTTTTCCAGCAGATCGTGCGTGAACTGGGAGTCGGCGATCAATTCGGCCGCGTCGCTAATGAGCGCATCCGCGAAATCGACGCCACCCTCGCCCGGCAGAAAGGATGAAGCGGATGGATGAGAATCTCAGAGCAGCAGCGGCAAATCTGATTCGCATGGCCCTGGCGGAAGATCTGGCCGGGCGCGGTGATATCACCAGCACCGCCATCGCCGCTGCGGCCGGGCCGTGCCAAGGCGTCATCCTGGCCAAGGCGGAGGGTACTATCGCCGGCCTCGAGATCGCCTTGATGACTCTCGCCGCGGTCGATCCCACCCTCACCGGCCTTCCCCTAATCCAGGATGGTGACCGTGTCCGCAAGGGCGACATCGTGATGGAGGTCGCGGGCGATGCCGGCCGTCTCCTGGTGGCGGAACGGACGGCCCTCAACTTTCTCTGCCGCCTCTCCGGCGTCGCCACCCTGACCCGCCGCTTCACCGACGCTGTCGCCGGCACCCGCGCGCGCATCCTCGATACGCGCAAGACCACCCCGGGATGGCGGCTGCTCGAAAAATATGCGGTCCGCTGCGGCGGGGGCGTTAACCACCGGATGGGACTGTTCGACATGTTCCTGATCAAGGATAACCACATCATCGCAGCCGGCGGCATCGCTCCGGCAGTGAAACGCTGCCGGGAGTACGCCCTGAGGATGGGCTTTTATGCCGAAATCGAGGTCGAAACCCGCTCTCTGACCGAGGTGGAGGAGGCTTTGGCCCTTGGCGTGGACCGGATCATGCTCGATAATATGGATCTCGAACTGATGAGCAGGGCGGTCGAACTGGCGGCGGGCAGAATCCCCCTCGAAGCCTCCGGTAATGTGACTCTGGAGAACGTCAGCGCCATCGCCCGGACCGGCGTCGATTTTATCAGCAGCGGCAGCCTGACCCATTCCGCCCGCGTTCTCGATATCAGCCTCGACCTTTTACCGGTGTGATTTCATCCTGCGCTCGCCGGGGGAGCGCAGGATGCCGCGCAGCTCCCTGTCCGCCGCCGGTGGGCAGGAACAAAGCTTCAATGGCCGATGTTTAAACCTGCAGAAGCGCAAAAATGCGCTCTGAAAGGATTGCATCATGTCAGATTCGAAAAATCCCACACCGGATCAGCTGCGCCGGGATGTCAACGCCTTCCTCAAGGAAAAGTACGGCGACCGGGTGGTCATTCCGCCCGATCCGGACCTGAATGGCCAGACTCCGCCGCCTGAAACCGAAAAAAAAGGCTTTAATGGCCTGGTCAATTTCAACCTCAAACCATCCGAGCTGGAAGAGTATCTGCGGCAGTATGTGGTGGGGCAGGCTGAAGCCGTCGAGGTGCTCGCCACCAAGATCTGCACCCACTTCAACCGCATGAAACTGGAAACCCGCGTCGACGGATTGGGGGAGCTGGTCGGCAATATCAAAAGCAATGTGCTGATGATCGGGCCCACCGGCGTCGGCAAGACCTATCTGATCAAACTGATCGCCAAAAAGATCGGTGTCCCGTTCGTCAAAGGCGACGCCACCAAGTTCAGCGAGACCGGCTATGTCGGTGGCGATGTCGAGGAACTGGTGCGCGATCTGGTCCGCGAAGCCAACGGGGATCTCAATCTGGCGGAATATGGCATCATCTACCTCGACGAGATCGACAAAATCGCCTCGTCGGGCAACAGCATCGGACCCGATGTCTCCCGCTCCGGCGTCCAGCGCAACCTCCTCAAACTGATGGAAGAGTCCGAGGTCGACCTCAAAACCCCCCATGACCTAGCTGCCCAGATGGAAGCGGCCATGGAGGCGCAGCGCACCGGCAAGGTGACCCGCAAAAAAGTCAACACCCGCAACATTCTTTTCGTCATGAGCGGGGCTTTCTCGAGCCTGCCGGACATCATTCGCCGCCGCCTCAACCAGCAGCCGATCGGATTCCGGGGCGAGGAAAATGAACTGCCCTCTGCGGATGCGGATGCGGAAATTCTGCGCAAACTGCGCTCGGAAGACCTCATCCGCTTTGGTTTTGAATCGGAATTCGTCGGCCGCCTTCCGGTCACCGTCACCCTCAACGATCTCGATGTCGAAGGGCTCTACCGGATCCTCAAAAACCCCAACAGCACGGTTATCCAGGGGAAAAAGCGGGATTTTCGCGCCTACGATATCCATATTGAATTCGAGGATGAAGCCTTGCGCCGCATCGCAGAGATGGCCTTTGAAGAGCATACGGGCGCACGCGGTCTGGTGAGCGTGGTCGACCGCCTCCTGCTCAAATTCGAGAAATCACTGCCGGATACCTCGCTCTCCGAGTTCACGGTCACTGCGGCCCTGGTGGAGGACCCGCAGAGCGAACTGGATCGCATTCTCACGCAGCACTACCTCAAAGCCTTCCAGAAACGATTCCTGGCCAACAACGGCATCGTTATCACCTTCACCGGGGAGGCCCTCGCACTGCTCCGGCAAAAAACCGCGGAAACCGGCACAAACCTGGAAGAGGTGAGCAACGACCTGCTGCATGACTATGAATATGGATTGCGCCTGCTCGGCTGCGACAGTTTTACTGTGGACGGAGAGATCGTCCGCGATCCCAAGTCGCGGCTGGAGGAGATGATCAAACAGAGCTACAGCAAGAAAAAATAGCACCTTCACCAGCGCCCCGGTTGCCAAGCATTCGGATGACTATGACCGATTCCGTGCCAAAGAACGTTCGCGAAAAGCTGGATTTGCTCGCCAAAAAGCCGGGCGTCTATGTCTTTAAGAACAAAAGCGGAGAGGTCATCTACGTCGGCAAGGCCAAGGTGCTGCGCAACCGGGTGCGCTCCTACTTCCAGGAACGCGGGTCGCAAGACGCCAAAACCGCCAAACTGGTCAGCCATATCACCGATTTCGAGACCATCATCACCGATTCCGAGGTCGAAGCCCTCATCCTTGAATCCAACCTGGTGAAGGAGTACAAACCCCGCTATAATATCAACCTCAAGGACGATAAAAGCTTCCCCTATATCCGTGTCACCAGCGAGCCCTTTCCACGCATCTTCCCGACCCGCAAGATCGTCCGCGACGGCTCCCGCTATTTCGGACCCTATACCGATGTCTACTCGATGCGGGAGCTGCTCAAGACCGTCAAACAGCTTTTTCCCATCCGCGCATGCAATCTTGCCCTGACCGAAGAGAGCATCCGGCAGCGCAAATTCCGAGTTTGCCTCAACTATCACATCAAAAAGTGCCATGGCCCCTGTGAGGGTCATGTTTCGCGTGAAGAATACCAGAAAACCATCGATTTCATCGTGGCTTTCATCGAAGGTAAAAGTACTGCCGTCGTCGAAGCCATGACCCGTGAGATGCAGGCCGCCGCAGCGGAACGCCGATTTGAAGAGGCGGCACGTCTGCGCGATCAGCTCCTCTCCGTCCAGAACTTTCACCAGCGCCAGAAAATAATCGATCCCGCCCTGCTTGACCGGGATATCATCGCCATCGCCGTTGAAGAGGGCGATGCCTGCTGCGTGGTTTTTCAGGTCCGCGAGGGCAAGATCATCGGACGCCACCACTTTTTTCTCAACGGCATCGCGGACGAGGGTCTCTCCGCTGTCACCGCCGCCTTTGTCAAGCAGTATTACCTCACCCGGGAGTATGTTCCGGGCGAAATCCTCCTGCCGGCCCCGCTGGGCGACGAAGCGGCACCGATCCGGAAGTGGCTGTCCGACAAGCGCGGCGGAGCGGTGGAACTCATCGCTCCCCAGCGTGGCGAAAAGGCTCAGCTGCTCAGGATGTGTGACCGCAACGCCCGGCTGCTCCTGCAGGAGATGCAGCTGCAGCGCGAAAAGGCCAGGGATTTTACCGCGGGTTCAGTCAAGGCCCTGCAGAAGGATCTGCTCCTGGAAAAACCGCCGCTGCGCATCGAAGCTTTTGATATCTCCAACATTCAGGGCACTGACCCGGTCGCTTCGATGGTCTGTTTTGTCAACGGCAAGGCGCACCGCAGCGACTACCGGCACTTCCGCATCCGCTCCAAATCCACACCCGATGATTTCGCGATGATGCGCGAGGCGGTGAGCCGCCGCTACAGCCGCCTGCAGCGGGAAGGGCAATCTTTCCCCGATCTGATTCTCATTGACGGGGGCAAGGGCCAGCTCAATGCGGCGCTGGAGGCGCTCGCGGCCCTGGGCGTTGACGCCCAGCCGGTCGCAGCTCTCGCCAAAAGGCTGGACGAGGTCTTTATGCCTGGCGAGTCCGATTCCCGTTTCATTCGCCGCGACAGCTCGGGACTGCGCCTGCTGCAGCGGGTGCGCGACGAGGCGCACCGTTTTGCCGTCACCTTTCACCGTTCGCTGCGCAAGCGCAGAACCCTGGTTTCAGAGCTGGAATCGATTCCGGGGGTAGGCCGTGCGAGACGGGATGCCCTGCTCAAGTCGTTCAAATCGGTGAAAAAGATCAGGGAGGCGGGGGTTGGGGAGTTGAGCAGCCGCGCCGGAGTGCCGCCCAGGCTGGCTGAAACCATCTGGCGCCATTATCATCCAAATGATGAGGGGAATGGGGAATAATTGTGGTCCGGGGGATGCTTTCGGCTCAAGGCGTCCGGGGCCGGGCTGTTCCTTGCTTGGGCGATGCTTGATCCGGAGGAGTCCCGGCCGGCATTGCCTCCAGAGCAGCCTCGAGGCGGTTCAGGAGGGTGATGAAGGCCTTGGGATCTGCTTCCAGCTGCCGGCGGATCCTGTCGAATTCGGTGCGTGACATCTTCTGCCGGTCGAGTTCTGCCTGCAGATAGACGGCGCGCTGATCCGCCCGCACAGTGTCGCTCATGCAGATGGTGAGATAGCCGAGATAGACTCTGGCGAACTGTTCAGCCTGGTTCTCAGGCAGCGGGGGCTCCTTCTTTGCGCAGCAGAGGCTGAAACATGCTGCGGCCAGCAGAGGGATCAGAATTTTCCTGTTCATTTCTTTCCTTTAAATAACGATGCCAGAATATAGGCATCTCCAGCCATGATGTCAAACAGTTTTCCTTTCATGCTTTCGTAGAGGAGAGCATCCGATGAAGATTTTCATTCCCAAAGAGAGCGATGCCCGCGAATCGCGAGTGCCGATGATTCCTGCGGATGTTGACAAGCTGGTGAAAAGGGGGGCCGCAGTTTTTGTCGAGACGGGTATGGGCTCCTCCTGTCATTACGATGACACCCTGTATGAAAAAGCCGGTGCTGAAATTGTCCACAGGACTGCAGACGGGTTTGCCATGGCCGATATGGTACTTCGCCTGCGCAAACCCCGGCTTGAGCAGGTCGATCTGCTGCAGAAGGGGACTATTCATGTCAGTTTTCTCGATCCCTTTAACTCGCGGCCGCTTATCCAGGCGCTGGCGGACCGGGGCGTAAAGGCGCTTTGCATGGAGATGATCCCGCGTTCGACCATTGCCCAAAAGATGGACGCCCTCAGTTCTCAGGCCAGTCTGGGCGGCTATGTCGCGGCTGTTCTCGCCGCTGAGCGGTTGAACAAGATTTTTCCGATGATGATGACGCCCGCCGGGACGATCCAGCCAACCCGTGTTTTTGTCATTGGTGCCGGCGTGGCCGGATTGCAGGCGATCGCCACGGCCAAGCGGCTCGGTGCGCGGGTCGAGGCTTTTGACACCCGTCCCTCCGTCGCCGAGCAGGTCCGCTCTGTGGGGGCGCGCTTCGTCGAGATAGATCTTGGCGAGACCGGTCAGACCAGGGATGGCTACGCCAGGGCCCTTACTGAAGAGCAGCTGCAGAAACAGCGCGAGGGCATGGCCCGGGTCTGTGCCCAGTCAGATGTCGTCATCACAACCGCGCAGGTGTTCGGCCGAAAAGCACCGGTTATCGTGACCCGTGAGATGATCGCAGGAATGAAGCCGGGCAGTCTGATTATCGATCTGGCGATCGAGGGGGGCGGCAATGTCGAAGGCGCCGTCCTCGGCGAAGAGGTAATAGAGAACGGGGTGCGCATCATCGGCCTGGACAATCTGCCCGGACATGTCTGTGTCCATGCCAGCCAGATGTATTCCGCCAATCTGACCGGACTGGTGACCCATTTCTGGGATGATGAGGGTAAAACCTTCCAGCTCAACCTGGCGGATGAGATCATCCAGTCCGCCCTGGTCACAGCGGATGGCGAGATCCGCAGCGAACTGCTCAGGAACCATTACCAAAGCCAATAGAAAACCGGCAAGCTCTCTCTGAAGTATATTCTGGAGGAATCGTCCCATGCATGGTCAAATTACGCCACTTTACATCAATCTGCTCATCTTTATTCTGGCAGTATTTTTAGGGTTGGGCCTGATCCGCCGGGTTTCGAAACTTCTCCACACCCCGCTCATGTCCCTCACCAATGCCATCTCCTCGGTCTCGGTTGTTGCGGCGCTCATCGTCATGGCTGAGCCCAAAAACCGGATGATCATGATCTTTGCCACTGTGGCTGTCGCCCTGGCGGCTACCAACGTCATCAGCGGTTTTATGATCACCGAGCGAATCCTGCGCATGTTCAGGAAGGATCAGGGAGGAGAAGCCAAATGACAGCCAATATAGTCGGTTATCTCTACGTCCTCGCCGCGGTCCTCTTCGTCCTCTCGCTCAAGTGGATGGGTGAGGTTAAAACCTCGCGCCGGGGTAACTGGGCCGGAAGTTTGGGCATGCTCATCGCTGTAATCGCGACCATGATCGCCTACAAAACCCAGCATCTCGATCTTGTCCTCATCGCCATCGCAGTCGGCACTCTCGTCGGCATCCCCATCGCCCTCAAGCTGCCGATGACGGCCGTCCCGCAGCGAACGGCAATGTCTCATGCTTTCGGTTCGCTCGCCGTGGCGCTGGTCGGCACGGCGGAGTACTACCAGCGTCTGCCCGGAATCGACACCTTCACCATGGTGGTTCTGGCTGCGGAGATGCTGCTCGGATATTTGACCTTCACCGGCTCGACGATCGCCTTTCTCAAACTGCAGGAGTTGATCTCCGGCAAGCCTCTGATTTACAAGGGCCGCAATATCGTCAGCGGCCTGGTGGTCGCTGTGGCCCTGGGTGCGGCCATCGGACTGATCATCAACCCCAATTATCCCTATTTCCTGCCGGTGCTGGTGGCCGCTGCACTCCTCTTCGGTTTTCTGCTCGTCATGGGCATCGGCGGCGCCGATATGCCCACTGTCATCGCCATCCTCAACTCCTATGCCGGACTCTCGGCAGCGGCTCTCGGTTTTGTACTCGACAACCAGCTGCTCATTGTTGCCGGCACGCTCGATGGTGCTTCGGGTTTGATCCTGGCCATCCTGATGTGCAAGGCGATGAACCGTTCCTTCGTCAATGTCCTTTTCGGGGGATTCGGAGCGACCACGGCCAGCCAGGGTTCGGCAGTCACCGGCGAGATTCGCCCCATGACGGTTGAAGAGGCCTATCTGATTCTGGAGGCGGCCTCCACAGTGGCCTTCGTACCGGGATATGGTCTGGCGGTCTCACAGGCTCAACAGGCAGTGCGGGAGTTGGGCGACCTCCTGAGGAAGAACGGCGCGGAAGTGCTCTACGGCATCCACCCGGTGGCTGGACGCATGCCGGGCCACATGAACGTCCTCCTCGCGGAGGCCAATGTCTCCTATGATGAACTGATGGAGGCCGATGCCATCAACCCCAAAATGCCCAATACCGATGTCTGTGTGGTCATCGGCGCCAACGATGTCGTCAATCCGGCGGCCAGGGAGGATCCCACCTCACCCCTGTGGGGCATGCCCATCATCGAGGTGGACAAATCGCGCACCGTCATCGTGCTGAAACGCTCCATGCGTCCCGGTTTTGCCGGTGTGGAGAACCCGCTCTTCTTCAAACAGAACACTCGCATGCTCTTCGGCGACGCCAAGGCCTCAATCCAGGCCCTCATCGCCGAATTTTCGCAGGAATGAGTCAACAGGAGCGCGCGGTCTCTTTTGCTCCCGCTGCTGTGATTGACACACTAAAAAGGCCCGGAATTCCGGGCCTTTTTTTATGGTCACCACACCAGCATGGCCTTGAGGACCAGCCGGAAACCAGCTTTCTGTGGCCGCGATTCTGTTGCCACTTGTCTCTGCTCTCAGGACTTTTTCAGCGCACCAGAGCCATCCGGCGTGAGGCGGAATATACGTTCCCCTGCTGACGGACCTGCAGGCGGGAGAGGTAGGTTCCGCTCGGCATGCTGCCACCCTCCTCATTCCGGCCGTCCCACTGGATCCGGTACACACCCGCCTCTTTTTCACCGCGGATGAGGCTTCTGACCCTCCGGCCGCTGATGTCATGGATGGTCAGCTCCACCTCGCCCTGCACCGCAAGCTGGAAGACGAGGGTGGCGGCGTCATTGAAGGGGTTGGGATAGCTCGGCAGCAGGGCATAACCGGCTGGTGCGTGCTCTCCGTCCCAGGCCAGTTCCACGCCGGTGCCGCCGGCGATCCGGACCAGCTCGATGCCTTCGCCCGTGCCGAGATTGCGCGAATACTGCTTGTCGATGCTGTTGTTCCAGTGCTCATGCACGCCGAGGCTGGCAATCGGCGTCCCGTCATTCTCCGGGTCGTAGCTGATGCCGGCCGGCCAGTTGCTGGAACTGGCCGCCTGGTGAAGATAGTCGTCGACTCCGCTCATACGGGGAAAGCTGTAGGTATGGCCGCTGTTCGGGCCCATTTCAGCATGAAGGAAATCATAGCCCACTGATTCGATGGCGACGGGATCGAGGGAGAGGAAGAGCGACGAAGTCCAGTCGTCATTGAAAGGCGTCATCCTGAATTTGACCGGCGGACCGATCTCGGAATCGGAGCTCCAGAGCGCATCCATCAGATAGAAGAGGTTCTTGCCGTCCAGGACCTTGTGGCCCATCAGGTCGACCTGGACCCGGTAGAGGCCATAGCCTGCGCGGTTGACCACGCCGCCCTGTTCCGTGGCCACCAGCCCCTTGTGCAGATGGCTGGCATCGCTGCGGGTGTGGGAGCCAAAGTGGTTCTTGGCGAACATGGTGACCCCGGCATGCTTGTGCCCTTTCAGGGTCGGGATGTTGATCATGTACTGGACCTCATCGTAAATGGTATAGATCCGGTCCGATTTGGCGCTGATGACGCTGCCCCGGTCAGAGTAGATGAGGGAAGCTGTGGAGGCGGGAACCACCCTGAGCCGGTTTTTCTCCGCGCCATAGTCGTGGTCCAGATAGTTAACCTGGGGGAACTCGGCATACCAGAGCTCAAAGCAATGTTTGTAGATGTGCTTCATCGGATCGCCGACATAGATATCCTTCTGGGCGACGCCGACCGTCCTGACCAGGTGGCGCAGCACCGTCAGGACCAGATGAGGGGAAGTTTCCGAAATGCCATAATAGGAATTGAACATGGCCGAGAGGTCGGAGGTGCTGTAATTCCCTCCCCAGGAACTGGTGGCGTTGGTCTTGATGAGGATCTTTTCGCCGGCTGTGTAGCCTTTTTCACCCATACCCCGTTTCCGGTTGTAGAATTTGAAAACGGCTTCCCAGGCTTCGCGGTCTCCGCTCTCGCCGGTAAGCGAGGTCAGGGCTGTGGAGAACATTCTGTCGATGACGAACTGGCTGTTGTTCTTGCTGAGAAACCAGGCGGCGCCAAAGAGAGCCGGCTTGGCGTTTTCGTTGGTAGCGGTGGGATCGTGCACCCAGACTACCCGGCCCGGAAAGATGCCCCGGGCGGTGCCGACCGGCTGGTTGGGGGTCTGGTCGGTCAGGTCGGCCTGCACGGGCAAGGAGGAATCGTACAATTCTTCCGCCTGCGAGGGGGTGTCATCGGACGCCAATGTAAAGAGGAGGAAAAAGAGGGCGGCCGAACCGCAGAGCAGGGCGAGACCGTAGCGGGCCCGATGGAGATGCAGCCTGGCTGTACGAAAAGCCGTCACAGAGGCTGCCAGACCGAGCAGATAGATCACAAAACCGGAGGCGATGGGCGCCGCCGCCCGCATGCAGGGATAGCCGGCCCGGCTGGGCTTGGGGATAACCCGGATCAGAAACCAGATCGTCGATCCGATGCCGAGCAGGAGGAAAATCAGGTGCTGCCGGAGGAATCGTATTCCTCCGGCCGGGCGCATAGCCTCCTGCCGGGATTTCTCCTTTTGCTGCATGACAGGCTCCTTTCCACTTCAGTTACCCCCAGAAATCGACGATTTGCGCCAGCGATGTGCGTTCCCGCAGCACTTCAAAGCGCGCCCCCTCATCATAATAACCGATCACGCGCGGGATCTGGCGGCTGTTGTAGATCGACCACATGCTCAGGGTGTAGGCGCCGGTGTCCTGAATGAGGATATAGTCGCCCTCCTCAACCGGCGGGAGGGCGATCTCGCGGGCGATGATGTCGCCGGCAAAACAGAGTGGACCGGCGATCGTGCAGGGTTTGCGCTCGCCGGCGCTTTTGAGACGGCCGCTGCGGTCGGCCACCGCAATCTCATGATGCCACTCTTCCGGCCGGTAGCACAGGCGCAGAAGCAGGTCGGCCCCGACGTGGACCATGGCGGTATCGACCCGCTCCTCCTTTTTGATATACTCCACCCGGCTGGCGGTCCAGCCGCTGTGGGCGTGCAGCCAGCGGCCGAATTCGGTGATCACCCTGAAAGAGCCATCAAAAAGCCCGGGCAGGCGCGACTGCAGCAGGGCGGCATACTCGGCCATCGCCGGCACTTTCGTCCCGGGATGGTAGGCGACCGGCATACCGCCGCCGATATCAAAAATTTCAATGCGCCGTTTTTTCCCTTCGCGTTCGAGCAGCCGGTTGGCCTCAAGGGCGAACTCGTAGACCGTTTCGATGCCCCGGGTGATGAGCTCGAGTTCGCAGCCCTGGGACCCGACATGCAGATGAACCCCGCTCAACCAGTCATAACGGAGAAAAGCGGAGAGGAGGGCCTCGCGCTGCTGCTTGATCGGCACACCGAATTTGGAATAATCGCCGGCCACACTCAGCATCGAGATGGCGCCGGTGCCAACCTGGGGATTGATGCGCACTCCGATGGTGCCGGTCAGCGGCATGTTCTTGAGCAGTTCATCGATACGGGCGAGTTCGGCCAGCGAGTCAGCATTGATATGCACACCCGCCTGGAGGGCATATTCGAGCTCCTTGCGGCTTTTGGCCGGGGAATCGAAGACGATGCGGGCGGGCGCCGCCGCCGCTTTTTGCGCCAGACAGAGTTCGGGCAGACTTGCCGCTTCCAGCCCCAGACCGGCTTTCTGGATCATTTTGAGCACTCTCACCAGGGGGTTGGCCTTTACGGCAATGGCATGAAGCGTCTGCTCCGGAAAGAGTGCGACCAGTTCCCCGATCCGCCCCTGCAGCCAGGAGAGATCGTAAAAGATGACCGCGGTATCCTCATCCCTGATCACTGAGCGATCGGCGATGGCCCGCTCCAGCGCTGTGCTGATGCTCGCTGTGCTGATTCTCATTATCTCTCCATAATTGGATCAGCAGCCCGCCGCTTCTGACGAGGAGGAGCAGAGGGAGCCATTTTCTTCTCAATGTAGAGTATTGGCGCGCCTAAATCAAGACTAATTTGCGGAGGCGGGGGAGAGGAGGCGCGGTCCCATTCGTTACTATCAATGTAAAATAATAACTTAGCAAAAATGGCTTGACTTTTTGCCATTATTTCGATACTTTTTGCAGCATGAATAAGAGCAAAAAAGAAAAGATCCATTTCGTCTGCCAGAGCTGCGGCAATATCTCGCCGCGCTGGCTGGGCAAATGTCCGGCCTGCGATGCCTGGAACAGCTTCGTCGAGGAACGCGCGTCGTCCGCTGACACCCGCACCATCGGTCATGAGAGCGGCGCCAGAAGCCATCCCCTGCCTCTCCATGAGATTTCGACCGACCAGATGCCGCGGCTCGAGACCATCAGTCCGGAATTCAACCGGGTGCTCGGCGGAGGCATCGTCCCCGGCGCTGTCGTCCTGATCGGCGGTGACCCCGGCATCGGCAAATCGACCCTGCTTCTGCAGGAGGCCGCCGGACTCGGCCGCAGCGATTTCAAAGTGCTCTATGTCACCGGCGAAGAGTCCGCCCAGCAGACCAAAATGCGCGCACAGCGTCTCGGCCTCGACTCCGAGGGGCTCTTCATCCTGGCCGAAACCGAGATCGAGAGCGTCCGCGACGCCATCGCGACCCTCCATCCGCGGCTGATCGTCGTCGACTCCATCCAGACCATGTTCACACCGTTGCTCGAAAGCGCTCCGGGCAGCGTCAGCCAGGTCCGTGAATGCGCCCTGCGCCTTATCCAGGTGGCTAAAAGCGACCATATTCCGGTCTTCCTCGTCGGCCATGTCACCAAGGAGGGGATGCTCGCCGGTCCCAAGGTTCTCGAACATATGGTCGACGCCCTCCTCCTCTTCGAGGGTGACCGCGACCATTTCTATCGCATCCTCCGCGCCGCCAAGAACCGCTTCGGCTCCACCCGCGAGATCGGGGTCTTTGAGATGACCGAACGTGGACTGCGCGATGTCCCCAACCCCTCGGCCGTTTTCCTCTCCGAGCGCCAGACTGAGAACAACGGCTCGTCAGTGATCTGCTGCATGGAGGGGACGCGGCCGATCCTGCTGGAAATCCAGGCCCTGGTTAGCCCCTCCAGCTATGGACTGCCTCAACGCACCACCACCGGCATCGATATCAAGCGCGTGCAGATGTTGCTGGCCGTGCTGGAAAAGAGGCTGGGCTACCGCGTCGGTACCATGGACGTCTATATCAATGCCGTCGGCGGGTTCCGCATCGACGAAACTGCGGCCGACATCGGCGTGGTGGCCTGCATCGCCTCGAGCATGCGCAACCGCGTCATCGACCCGGAGGCGATCCTGATCGGCGAAGTCGGCCTCGGCGGTGAACTGCGCTCTGTCGCCCACATTGAAGCACGTCTGGCTGAGGCGGAAAAAATGGGCTTCAAACGGGCCGTGATACCGCGCGGCAACAAGAAAGGGCTGCCGTCCACCGCCGGCATGACTGTTTTCGCCGTCAGCCAGGCCCAGGAGGCCCTCGATGCCGTTCTCCAGTGAGCAGTGGCCACGATGAGCGCAAGCCCTTTCTTCAGCGTGGTCAAGTATGACCGGAGCTGCCAGGCCCGGGCGGGTGTGCTGCGCACGGCGCACGGGACGATCCAGACGCCCATTTTTATGCCCGTGGGCACACAGGCTTCCGTCAAGACGCTTTCGCCCGCCGACCTGGGCGATATCGGGGCGCAGATCATTCTCAACAATACCTATCACCTCTACCTGCGGCCCGGTGCGGAGCTGGTGCGCAAGGCCGGAGGAGTGCAGAAATTCAGCGCCTGGAACCGGCCCATCCTGACCGACAGCGGCGGCTATCAGGTTTTCAGCCTCTCCAAGCTCAACCGGATCACGCCGGAGGGCTTTCATTTCAGGTCTCATATTGACGGCTCGCGCCACTTTTTCAGCCCGGAAAAGGTGGTGGAAATCCAGCGCGACCTCGGTTCGAATATCATGATGGTCCTGGATGAATGCGCGCCCTATCCCTGTGACTATCGTTACGCGCTCAAGGCCCATGAGCTCACCCTCGACTGGGCGCGCCGCAGCCGCGCAGCTTTCGCCGGTATCGGCGAGCGCCACGGTTTTATGCAGCACCAGTTCGCGATCATTCAGGGCAGCGTCTATCCCGATCTACGCCGCCGGAGCGCTGAAGCCCTGGTTGAGATGGATTTCCCCGGCTACGGGATCGGCGGGCTCTCCGTCGGCGAACCCAAGCAGGCGATGTTCGAAATGACTGCACTGGTCACCGGCCTGCTGCCGAAGAACAAGCCGCGCTACCTGATGGGAGTCGGCAAACCCGAAGACCTGCTCGAAGGCGTCGAGCTTGGGGTCGACATGTTCGACTGCATCATGCCCACACGCAACGGCCGCAACGGCACCGCCTTCACCTCGGGCGGGCAAATCGTCATCAAAAACGCCAAATTCCGCGAGCAATTTGTACCGCTCGACCAGGAGTGCGATTGTTATACCTGCCGCACCTTCACCCGCGCCTACCTGCGCCATCTCTTCAGCGCCCAGGAGGTGCTGGTGCTCCGCCTTATCAGCCTTCACAATCTCCATTTTTATCTGGGGTTGATGAGCAGGGCCCGCCAGGCGATTCTGCAGGGGCGCTATCTGGAATTCAAAAGAGACTTTTTAGAACAGTATCATTCCAACAGGCACCATCTCTCATCATCATGACCAATAAAAGGAGGTAAACGTGAATTCAGTGATGCTATTTCTGGCTATGACCGCTCCAGGCGGACAGCAGAGCGGCGGCAGTGCCATGGGGTTCTTTCTGCCCATCATCCTCATCTTCGCCATTATGTACTTTCTGATGTTCCGGCCCCAGGCCAAGAAGCAGAAGCAGATGGCCGAAATGATCAGCACCCTGCAAAAAGGGGACCGGGTGGTGACCATCGGCGGCATCTACGGCGTCGTCCAGGGAATCAAGGAAAAAGAGAATATCATTGTCATCAAAATCGCGGACAATGTCAAGATCGATGTCAACAAATCGGCCATCGCCAGAAAGCTCGCCGAGGGTGAGGCCAGCGGATCCTGACCAGGCCTTTTGTACCGTCCTGCCCGGAGTCCTGCTCCCCGGCCGCAGTATGCCGGGGCCGCGCAGCTTTCCGGGCCGGCGGCGCGGCTGATAGGGAAAACAGAGTCATGCGAATCATCTTTATGGGCACGCCGGAGTTCGCCCTCCCGAGCCTGAACAGACTGCTCGATGCCGGCCATGATGTGGCCGCTGTGGTCACGGTGCCGGACAAGCCCGCAGGGCGCGGACGGCATCTGCGCCCCTCCGCCGTCAAGGAGTGCGCCCTGAGGCTCAATCTGCCGCTTCTGCAGCCCGAAGAGCTCCGCGCCCCCGATTTTATTAAAGATCTGCGCCGGCTCGCCGCAGATCTTTTCGTCGTGGTCGCCTTTCGCATCCTTCCCCCGGAGGTTTTCACCCTCCCCGGCATCGGCACCATCAATCTCCACGCTTCGCTGCTCCCTAAGTATCGCGGGGCTGCACCCATCAATTGGGCTATCATTAACGGCGAGCAGGAGACCGGCGCCACCACCTTTTTCATCGATGAAAAGGTCGATACCGGTCAGTGGCTGATGCAGTGCAGGGTTCCGATCGGGGAGGAGATGTCCGCCGGGGAACTGCATGACCTGCTCGCTGAAGAGGGCGGGGAGCTGCTGCTCCGGACCGTCGCCGGCCTTGAAGCCGGCAGCCTCAAACCCCGGCCGCAGGAGGGGGAGATCACGCGGGCGCCCAAGCTGACCAGGGAGATGGCTCTGATCGACTGGCGGAGGCCGGCGCGCGAGATCCACAACCTGGTGCGCGGCCTCTCGCCTTATCCGTCGGCCTGGACCCTCTGGCGAGGCAAGACCCTAAAAATTCTGAAGGTGCGCCCCGGACCAGCAGAAGCGCAGGAGCAGCCCGGCACCCTCATCAACGCCGGCGGAAGGGGCCCCCTTCTGGCCGCCACCGGCGAAGGCACACTAGAACTCGTCACTTTACAACCCGAAGGCGGGAAGGCCCTGACCGCCGCCGATTTCTTACGCGGTCACAGCCTGAAACCTGGAGAAATCATTGGCTAACCTTAATTTCATCAAGCAAGACCTGCAGCAGTGGGCAAGGCTCTCCTGGCAGCGCAAGAGCGCCTACGCAGCAGCCGCCCTTCTCCTCTTCTATCTGCTCCTCGACTGGGCCATCATGCCCCTCTACACCCGGCAGTACCAGTCGATTGATGTCCCCGATGTGATCAACCAGCCTTACAATGCGGCAGAACGGCGCCTTCGCGATCTGGGCCTGCGCGCCGTCAAGGGGAGCGAGCAGTTCGACGAGCATGTCGCCGCCGGCGACGTGCTGTTTCAGGTGCCGGAAGCCGGCATCCCGGTCAAGAAGGGCCGCCGCATCTATCTGACCGTCAGCCGCGGACAAAAAATACTCACCATGCCCAAGCTGGTGGGCCTCTCCGAGCGCGATGCCCGCTTTGCCATGCAGGAGGCGGATTTGCAGCCGGGTCATGTCGATTACCGCACCGATGAGTTCTATCCGGAAGGGGTGGTCTGCGCCCAGTCCGTCACTCCCGGCGCCGATGTCCGTTACGGCACCCGCATCGACCTCGCCGTCAGCGTCGGTATCGAGCCCTCCGAGTATATCGTCCCTGAAACCGTTGGACTCTCTCTGGACCAGGCCCTTCAGCTGATCACCCGGGCCGGCCTGGTCAAGGGGCAGATCAGCGAACAGCGCACCGGAAAACTGCTGCCCAATACCGTGATCAGTCAGTCGATCGAAGCGGGTACCGTGGTCAGCAAGGGCGATGCCCTCGATCTGGTCATCAGCGTACTGGAAGAGTAGGGGGGAGGTGTTATGACCATCCTTGCGCCGTCAGTGCTCAACGCCGATTTCAGCCGGCTTGCCGAACAGATCACCGCCCTCGAAAGCGGGGGGGCGGACTGGATTCATCTGGATATCATGGATGGCCACTTTGTGCCCAATATGACCTTCGGACCGATGATCGTCGAGGCGATCCGGAGGATCACCGCTCTGCCGCTCGATGCCCATCTGATGATCAGCAATGCCGACGCCTATATCTCCGCCTTTCAGGAGGCCGGTGCGGATCTCATCACGGTCCATGTCGAAGCTTCTCCCCATCTCTGGCGCACCCTGGAGAACATCCGCACGCTCGGGGCCAGGCCTGGCGTCACGCTCAACCCCGCCACCCCGCTGCTGATGATCGAGCAGGTCCTGCCGCTGGTGGATATGGTGCTGGTCATGTCCGTCGAGCCCGGTTTCGGCGGGCAGCGTTTTCTGCCTGCCGCTCTTGAACGTATCGCGCAGCTCAAAAGATGGCGCGAAGAGCGGGGCCTCGGCTTTCTGATTGAAGTGGATGGCGGCATCGATGAGCAGACCGCCGGCCGGGTCATCGCGGCCGGCGCCGATGTTCTGGTCATAGGCCAGGCGATCTTTCGTCAAAGCGATATCGCCACGGCGGTCCGGCAGCTGCGAATGAATTTGCCCCGGTGAAGAAAACGCTTGACTAAAAAACTTGTTTTAATTACTTTAACGTCAAGAACAGGCGTCCCTGCCCACAGTTAAACCCACGATATCAGGAGCCTCTCTCTTTGTTATTTGTCAGGAGGAGCACGCAGGATGGCAAGAGGCAAGATCAAGTGGTTCAATGAAAACAAGGGTTTCGGATTCATTGAACAGGAGAACGGCGATGATGTTTTCGTCCATTTCTCTGTGATCCAGATGGAGGGATTCAAGACCCTTGCCGAAGGGGCGGAGGTTGAGTTCGATGCTGTCTCTGGAGAGAAAGGCCTGCAGGCGACTAAAGTAGTTGCAGTGTAGCAGACAAGCCTGCCGTTTGAAACCCCGCGGTCCTGTGGGGTTTTTTTGTAACCTCATTTGCAATCCTGCGTAAACAGGAACAAAAAAGGTATTACTTATGCGTCTGACGTTCAGCAAAAAAGATATCGATAAAATCAGCAGAGTGCTGGGGGTGGCTCCCAAGCAGATCGACAACAAATATCGCTTCATCATTGAGAATAACGAGACCAAACAGCATATCTCCCTCGAAATCTATCCCGATATCCCCATCGGCGACAATACCGGCCATCTGATCTCCGTCTATACCCCCACCTCTCACCTGCAGCTCCACTTTTGCACCGGCTTTATCGCCAGCGATCTGCTTGGAGAGGTCACCTTTGTCAGCGAATGCGGGGGACGGGTCTCGGGCCTGATCGTCGAAAGGGGAGCCGGCTGCTCTCTGTATGCCAACGTGGAAGCCAAGCTCCTCTCCGGCGATTTCAGCACCATGGGGCCGGAGGTGATGATGTCCGGCATTGCCCTCTCTCTGGCGGAAGAGATTTTGCCGGCCGGACTGCAGGAACCATGAGCCGCTTTCCCCAAGCCGGCCCGATTGCCCCTGACCGGTAATGGCTATGACACTCACCGACTATCTCCACAGTTTTATTGATTACCTGCGCGTGGAGCGTCAGCTCTCCGGCAACACCATCTCCGCTTATGAACACGACCTCCTCCGCTACGCGCAGTTCCTGCGGGATTCAGCCATCGATCAACCCCAAAATATCCAGCATCACCACATCGCCGGTTTTCTGGAGCTTTTGCACGGACTCGGCCTCTGTCCCTCGTCGATCTCGCGCAATGTCTCCGCCATCCGCACCTTTCACAGATTCCTGCTCGTTGAAGATATTTGCCGGCAAGATCCCACCGAAAACTATTCTGTGCCCAAACCCTGGATGAAAATGCCGCATGTCCTGGATCTGATCGAGGTAGAGAAGCTGCTGCAGCAGCCGGATACCGCAAATCCTACCGGTATTCGCGATCGCGCCATCCTGGAGTTTCTTTATGCTACGGGGGTGCGGGTATCCGAACTGGTCTCTTTTCAGGGCCGCGACATCTATTGGGACGACGAATTTGTCCGTGTCTTCGGCAAGGGACAAAAGGAGCGGCTTGTGCCGGTTGGCAAGGTGGCTCTGAACTGGTTGAGAGAGTATCTGAGCGAGGTCCGGCCGGCGCTGGCCAGTCTCGGCCTGGCAGGTGACATCGTCTTCCTGAACCGCTTCGGCAAGAAGCTGAGCCGTCAGACCATCTGGATCATGATTCAAAAGTATCTGCGATCAGCGGGGATCTCGAAAAAGGCCGGCCCGCACACGCTGCGCCACTCCTTCGCCACCCATCTGGTGGAGGGGGGAGCCGATCTCCGCGCTGTTCAGGAGATGCTCGGACACGCTGACATCTCGGTGACACAGATCTATACCCATCTCGATCGTGAATTCCTCAAGGCTGTGCACCATCAGTTCCATCCCATGGAATCTGGAAAGATGAAAGTATGATCCTGCCCGGCCTGCAAAAAAGCCCGATCATCGGGCGGAAGGTGATCCTTCTCGACCAGGTTGAATCGACCAATTCGCTGGTCAAACAGTGGGCCCTCGCCGGCGAGGAGGAGGGATTGACCGTCATCGCCAAAGAGCAAAGTGCCGGTCGTGGTCGCTGGCACCGCGTCTGGTTCTCGCCGGGCGAATCCGGACTCTATCTCTCCATCCTGCTGCGCCCCGGTCTGACCGCGGCGGATAGCGGCGCTCTGTCGGTGATGCTCTCCCTGGCCGCAGTCAAGGCCATCCGCAGCGCGGCCCGGCTGAGAGTCACCATCAAGTGGCCCAATGATATCCTGTTCGAGGGGCGCAAACTGTGCGGGATTCTGGTGGAAAACCATCTCATCGGCGGCCTGCTGACCTTCGCCGCTGCGGGGATAGGCCTCAATGTCAATCAGGAGATCGCCGATTTCCCGCTCGGCCTGCGGCTTAAAAGCACTTCTCTGCGGATTGCCGCCGGCCGTCCGGTGGAGATGGATCTGGTGACCATCTCACTGCTCCGCCATCTCAACCTGCTCTACCCGAGGCTGCACGATATGAAGATGCGCCACAAATGGGTCCGCGTCTGGCAGCAGCACTGCGGGCATATGCAGCAGCCCGTCACCGTGAGCAGAGGCACTGAACGCATGGAAGGTCTTTTTCGGGGGATTAACTCTTCTGGAGCGGCGCTGGTGGAACTGGAAACCGGCGAAACTCTCCAGCTCGAAAGCGGTGAATTCAGCCTCAGGGAGAAATGAAATGCTGCTGGTCATCGACATCGGTAATACCCAGATCGCAGCCGGAATCTACGAGGGGGAGGTACTGGTCGCACACTGGCGTCTCTCGAGCAGCCAGGAGCGCACGGAGGATGAAACCTGGATTCTCATGCAGGCCATCGCCGCGGCACAGGGTTTTGATCTGACGACGGTCTCCGGGGTGGCGATCTCTTCGGTCGTCCCCGATATGACCATCCATTTTGAAAAGATGGCGGTGAAATATCTGCACCGCAAACCGGTCACGGTCTCGCACGACCTCAGGATCGGTCTCAAAATCCGTTATCAGAATCCCGCCCACGTCGGCGCCGACCGGATCTGCAATGCCGTTGGCGGCATCGCCAGATACGGCACGCCCCTCATCATCGTCGATTTCGGCACCGCCACCACCTTCGATGTGGTCTCGGCTGAAGGAGAGTACCTGGGCGGCATCATCGCACCGGGCATTGAAAGCTCGGCCGCCATCCTCCACCAGCGCGCGGCGCGCCTGCCGCGGGTGGCCTTGCGCTTTCCGGAGAGCGCAATCGGCTATTCGACTGAAACCAGCATCCAGTCCGGCCTCATGTATGGCACCGTGGAGATGATCGACGGCATGGTCGACCGCATTCAGCGCGAGATGGGACTTGAAGTGAAAACGGTGGCTACAGGTGGACTGGCCAAGGTTATCCTGTGCGAGCTGCGCCGGGTCCGGCAGATAGATGAGCACCTGACGCTGGATGGCCTGCGGTTGATCTATCTGCGCGTCACCACCGCCTGAGTTGTTTTCATCCCCGTTGGGCATAAAAAAAGCGGCGTCTGCAAGACGCCGCTTTTTTTATGGCAATGGAATCACCGCTTATTCGGAATCGACGCGGACGATCTCCGGCAGCTGGCGCTTCAGCTCTCTCTCGATGCCCATCTTCAAAGTCATCTGCGACATGGGGCAGCCATGGCACGCACCCTGCAGCTGGACTTTGACGACACCGTCCTTGACCTCGAGGAGCTGAACATTGCCGCCATCCGCCATCAGAGCCGGGCGAATCGTATCGAGTACATCGTTTACTTTATCAAACATGGGATCACTCATTGCAAACCTCTCTTTTTATCTGGGTTGAAAGGATCAGGCGGACGGGGCTTGGGCGCTGCCGGCCTCGACTTCCGAGGTGAGCTCCGTCTCAGCCGCGGGGCGTTCGCCTCTGTAAACATAACACTTGGCTGGGCATTTCTCGAGGGCGACCAGCAGCTCGGGTGAATCGATGGTGCGGATTTCGGGCAGATTGCCCTCCATAACTATGGAGCCGGTGGGCGCGACCTTGGGCGAAACGCAGATTTTACAGGCCCAGCAGCCGACCGTACAGACATCCTTGACCGCCCGGGCTTTGTCCAGCGAGCGGCAGCCGAGATAGATTTTCTGGCTGCGCGGAATGAGCGAGAGGATGGCGCGCGGACAGGTGACCACACAGACATTGCACCCCGTACACTTTTCTTCATCGACGACCGGCAGGCCGTTGCTGTTCATGGTGATGGCGCCGAATGGACAGGCCGCTGCACAGGAGCCGAGCCCCAGGCAGCCGTAGCGGCAGGCCTTGCCGCCGCCGTTGACAAGCATGGCGGCACGACAGTCCTGAATACCCTGATATTGAAAGCGCTCCCTGGCCTCCGCATGGCCGCCCTGGCAGTGGACTACCGCCAGTTTGGGCTCGGCGATGGCCAGTCCGGAGATCCCCAGAATGGCGGCGACTTGACTGGCAACATCCTTGCCGCCGGGCGTGCATTTGTCCGGCGCAGCCCTGCCAGCCACAATCGCATCCGCATAGGCTGCGCAGCCCGGTTGCCCACACGCACCGCAGTTGGCGTGCGGAAGGGCCTGGTAAATCGCATCAACGCGGGGATCAACCTCAACTGCGAATTTTTTTGCTGCAAAAGCCAATCCTGAGCCGAAAATCAAACCCAGCACACCTAATGCAATGATGGATGAGAGCATGAGGGGATCCATATCAGCCTTCCTTGGAATCGGCGATTCTCGTTTCAACGTAAAATGTACGGATAATGACCTGAAATTGCAAGCCTAAAAAATTCGCCGCTGGAATGCTGAAAGGATCTTACCCACCGGCACAAGAAGGGAGCGATGAACGGCTGTCAATTTTGCAGCTTGACTAACATGAAATAATTCTCTATCTTTTTATGAGTTTAAATTCCTCCCGGATGAACAGCTGTGGCCGGTGGTGTAGCGAGGAACATCTCCCGCCTGTTCTACGGGTCCCAACTTTATGTTGCGCATGGATTGGAGGAACGGATGAGCGTCATTCAACTCTCCTGGGTGGATTGGTCCATCATCGCCCTGTATTTCGTTTTCATCATCGGCATCGGCTTCTATCTCAAGCGCTTCACCGGTACCGGCGAGGATTTCTTTCTGGCCGGACGCAAGAACAGCTCCTGGGTGGCGGGTCTCGCCTTCCTGAGTGCCAACCTTGGCGCCCTCGAGATCCTCGGCTGGACCGGAGGCACGATGAAATACGGCATGTTCGTCTCCCACTGGTACTGGATCGGAGCCATACCTGCCATGCTCTTCCTCGGCCTCTATATGATGCCCTTTTACTACAGCAGCAAGATTCACTCCGTCCCCGGCTATCTCAAACTCCGCTTCGATGAACGTTCCCGTTTGCTCAACGCCTTTTCTTTTGGCATCATGACCTTGCTCATGTCCGGCATCAACCTCTACTTGATGGCTCTGGTGCTGCGCACCATCCTGGGCTGGGACTGGCATCTTTCGATGTGGATCTCGGCTCTCGCTGTCGGCTGCTATATCATGCTCGGCGGCCTGATGTCCGCCATTTTCACCGAAATCGTCCAGTTCTTCCTGATCTGGTTCGGCCTCTTCCTGGTCGCGATCCTCGGCGTCGTCGAGATGGGGGGGATCAATCAGGTCCTCACCGGCCTGCCGGATGCCATGAGCAAATTGTGGTCCACCACCGGCTCGGCGGCTAACAATGCGATGGGAGTCACCTGGGCCTATATTGTTTTCGGATTGGGTTGGGTGCTCTCTTTCGGCTACTGGACCACCGATTTCCTCGTCGTGCAGCGCGCCTTTTCCTCCAAAGACCTGCGCTCGGCGCGTATGACCCCGATCATCGCCAGCTTTTTCAAAATGGCCCTGCCCTTCATCATCGTCATCGCCGGCCTCGTCGCCTACAAACTCACCCAGATGGCGGGCACCGACTTTAAGCTGCTGGCGCACCCCGTGACCGGCGAACCCTGGAACGATACAGCGCTGCCGCTGCTCATCGCCCGCTACTATCCACAGGGCCTGGTCGGACTCGGCATCACCGCCCTCCTCGCCGGTTTTATGGCCGGTCAGGCCGGCAATGTCTCCGCTTTCAATACTGTCTGGACCTATGATATCTATCGCGTTCTCTTTAACAAAAACGCCAGCGATGCTCATCTGGTCTGGATGGGCCGCATCGCCACCGTGGCCGGCATTTTCCTCTCCGTCGCGACCGCCTACCTGGCCATGCAGTTCAACACCATCATGGATTATATTCAGGCCATTTTCAGCTGGGTCAATGCACCCCTGTTCGCCACCATGCTCCTCGGCATGTTCTGGAAAAGAACCTCCCCCAGCGGCGCCTTTTGGGGTCTCATCCTGGGCATGGTCACCTCTTTCACCATCTTCCTGGGCTTTAAAATGGACTTTCTTTCCGCAGGAATGGTCAATCTCATCACTTTCAGCAACGCGCCGGTCACTGCGATCTCCGACATGTCCCGCAACCTCTCGCAAGCGGCCTGGGCATGGTCGGTCTGCGCTATCGCCACAGTGATCATCTCGTTCTTCACCAAACCCAAGCCGGACGCTGAATTGGTCGGCCTGGTGAAGGGGTTTACCACTGTCGAACACGAAGGCGCAATGGCCTGGCACAGCAAGCCCAGGAATATCGCCATCATCGCGGCTGTGGTTTTCGTGATTCTCAATATCTACTTCTGGTAAATCCGGTTCTTCGCTGCCCGTCGCAGGCAGTCTACATTCGATAAGGAGCGCGTATGTCCAGCAATAAAATGTACTCCATATGGTTCTTCGTCGGCGTCATGCTCACCGTCCTCGGGTTGATCATCGTTTCCATGGGTATCTACTATATCTTCGCTCCGGAAACCCAAACCCGTCTTGCCAGTCTGAACCCCTCCCTCTGGTGGGGCGCTATCATGCTGGTAGCCGGACTGCTCTTCCTGATTCCCTCCTGGATCGAGCATCGGAAAGCGTGATCATCGTATCGGCAGACGAGGCGAAGCGCACCAATTTTCACTCATCCGGATCGCCTCGTCTGCTCTCTTGCAGAGGACTATTTTGCATGACCTGCCCTGAAATATTACAGGTTTTTCAGCACCGTTTCGGTTCCACGCCGCGCCTTTTCCGGGCGCCCGGAAGGGTCAATCTCATCGGCGAACACACCGATTACAATGATGGCTATGTTTTTCCCATGGCTCTCGACCGCTATACCACGGTGGCCGTCGCACCGCGTGATGATCGCAAGGTGCGGGCGTATTCGGCCAACATGGAGGAGGAGACCACCCTTCACCTCGACACCCTTGCGCGTCGCGGTCACTGGAGCGATTATGTCGCCGGCATCGCCAGCCAGCTTGAAAAGCGGGGCGTGAGGCTTCCGGGCGCAGACCTCTTTCTCTACAGCGATGTGCCGGTCGGCTCAGGCCTCAGCTCATCGGCCGCACTGGAGATCTCC
>ENA-UOWO01001419-UOWO01001419.1-activated-sludge-metagenome-genome-assembly--contig:-NODE-1419-length-31915-cov-11.228406_pt1 | contig 31915 bp, 30 predicted proteins | sample MGYA00238148_ERZ761564 | MGnify/ENA primary metagenome ERZ761564 (study PRJEB28885, sample SAMN05720194) | activated sludge metagenome | isolation source: Anaerobic digester | place: USA...
CCTACTTTTTCACACACCTGGCCACCCGCCAAATTGGCCAACAGTGCCACTTCATTCAAATCCATACGTAGCCCCAATCCCAATGCTACAATGCCAATCACCGTATCACCGGCGCCGCAAACATCGGCCACGGCACGAGGTTGGGTCGGAATGATGGTACCTTTCCCGGCGGTTTCCAAAAACAGGCCTTTTTCCGAGAGGGTGATCAAGGTATGCTGATTGCCCAGTTGAGAATGGATGTAGGCGGTGGCTTCTTGCAAGGAATTCAAGGTCGCTTGTACGGGCATGGGCGCTTGAGCCCGAATTTCTTTGAGATTCGGTTTAAAGAGGGTGATGTGTTTGTAGGCCCAGAAATTGTTGAACTTGGGATCTACGGCCGTCGGAATGTCGCGTTTGAGCGATTCCAGAATGACTTCGCGGATGACTTTGGACGACAAAACACCCTTGTTGTAATCCTGAAATAAAATGACATGGATCTCTTTAGTTTCCAAAACCTCGTGCACAACTTGCATGAGTTGTAGTGTCTCGGTTTCGCTCAAGTCATGAGTATCTTCTTGATCCAGCCTTAAAAGGTGTTGCGCTCCGGCCATCACCCGTGTTTTTACGGTGCTGCGGCGTTGGGGCGATTGTAAAATGTATTGGTTGATCAGCCCATATTCAGGAAGCAGTTTCCTGAATATATGTCCTTCTTCGTCATCCCCAACAACACTACATAGGATAGGCGTTGCACCCATGGCCCGAATGTTCAGGGCAACATTGGCGGCGCCACCTAGACGCAGATCTTCTCCTTCCAAATTGACTACTGGAACGGGTGCTTCCGGCGAAATGCGTGAAACGCTTCCCCGCAGATAGCGGTCGATCATCACATCTCCGATGACCAAAACATTTACTTGATTGAAGGCGTCAAAATTAACCATGTGCAAAAATATTAAATAAGCGCTAAGTCCTAGGGTTGTGATCGAAAATTGAAATACCATTCAATTGAACTCATGAGGAGAGGAACAACTCCAGGCGTTTGATGATTTTTTCAGTCGCCCCCTGATTCTGTTGTAAATAGTGTTGAACCGCGTGGGAAGCTGTTGATTTAAACGCAGGCGATTTTAGTTGATCAAAGGTATTGATCAACTCTTCTGCGGTATGCACCACAAAAGCCCCTCCCAATTCAAGGGTGGTAAGCGCTTCGGTAAATTTTTGGTATTTGGGGCCAAAAATCACGGGTAATCCAAAAGCCATAGGCTCCAGGGTATTGTGAATGCCTGAGCCAAATCCACCGCCGATGTAAGCAATGTCGGCATAGCGGTACAAGGCGGATAGCATGCCGATGTTGTCGATGATCATAACGGTAATATTTTGGTGATTTTCCAGTTTAAACTGGGAATACCGCACACATTGTCCAGGAAATTTCTGTTCAATTTGTTCCAAGTGAGCAGCCTCAATCTCATGTGGCGCAATGATCAGTTTCCAGCCTGCGCACCGATTGGGGTCTTCCCACAATTGCGCCAGTACAGCTTCATCCGGAGCCCAGGTGCTGCCTGCCATTAAGATTGGGGCGTCCTTTTTAAAAGCTTCGATGCTTGGAAATTGTTTTCCTTCTGCGGCAATTTGTAAAACCCGGTCGATGCGGGGGTCACCAGCCAGGGTGTATTGCTGGATGCCGTGTTTTTCCAATAGATCAGCTGAGTCTTGATTTTGTACAAAAAAATGGTCAAAACCTTTCAGGATGTTGAGGTACCATGCGCCCCAACTTTGGAAAAAAGGTTGTTGGGGGCGGAACAGTGCGGCGATCAGCCATACCGGAATTTTTTCTCGCTGCAATTCCTGTAAAAAATTGTACCAAAACTCGTATTTCACAAATACTGCCAATTGGGGCTGTACAATGCCCAAAAACTGACGAGCGGTACGCGGCAAATCAGGTGGCAAGTAACACACCAGATCTGCACCTGGATAATTTTTGCGGACCTCAAATCCAGAAGGAGAAAAAAAGGTCAGTAGGATAAACACCTCGGGGTATTGGCGTTTGATCGCTTCCATCAAAGGACGACCTTGTTCAAATTCCCCCAGGGAGGCACTGTGCACCCAGATCGTGACTTGTCCTGGGGCACGTTTGCTGGCAAGCGCACGAGACAGGTTTTGCGACCAGTTTTGGCGGCCACTCCACCATAATTTGGCTTTTGGGTGAAAAAAAGCAGCCAAACGAATCAACAAGAGATACAATCTAATTCCAGTAGTGTACAAGCAGTGCATGTAGGTGCTTTTAGTAATAAATGTCTTCGGCTTTATCGGCGTAGAAAGGAAGTATCCAGCCTACGCGGATGCCCATCAACACATCAACCCGCCCTTTGGCTGTGGCGCTTTGGGTAGCGAAATCAAAACTGCGCCGCCCACGGGTAAAACCCTGGAAAAACTCTAAGCCTCCAATGAAATTGCTACGCCGGTCTTTGCTCAGGGCCTGGTAACCGAAAAATTGTTGCAACGCCAAGCCATTACTCAACCTATCGTATCCTTTTTTGTACACTGTAGCCAGTTGGGGAACCGAACGCAAAGGGTCATCCTGGATGCGGATTTTGTGCTGGAGATAGCCCAGTCCGAAGTTAACGCGAAAGCCGGCCCGCGGAGATTGTTTGTCATTTACCGGAAATACTTTTCCCGCAGTAAGCCCAAAATACCATCCTCTTTCCCGCAGGGGGATATCGGCCACTTCGCGGTCATTGCCAATGATATAACCTTCCACAGTGCGCAAGCCAGCAAGAGGGTCTTCTTTAACCCTATTCCCAAACAGGTATTGCCCATCGATGCCCAACACCCAGTTTTTTTTCCCCCATTGCCAATCCAGCCCGCCTCCGGCAATGAAATTTGTCCCGAAACGTTCTTTAAGGGTTCCTGCAGGCAACTGTAGGCCATAGGTAAACCTGGTCAGGAGTACACCTTTAGGTTCAGTTAAAGTACCTTGTGCCCATAAGCCAGGGAGAAAGCACAGGCCTAATACAAAAAAAAGCAGCTTTGGTATCATGATTGATGGTGGCTTTTGTGAGGGTAAAACTAAGCTTTTCTGGATTTCCTTAAAAAATGTTTTAGGTAAAGCAGCCGTCGAAGTTTATCTTTGGCCTGCTTATTAAAAAGTTGATGTAAAAAATTTCCAGTGAAAAAAATTCTCATTTCTGGCGCTGCCGGATTTTTAGGCTCACACCTCAGCGATCGGTTCATTAAGGAGGGTTACCACGTGATTGGCATGGACAATCTCCTGACTGGAAACATCCAAAACATTGAGCACTTGTTCCCACTGAAGGAATTTGAGTATTACCACCACGACATCACCAAGTTTGTGCATGTTCCTGGTAAACTTGACTACATTTTGCATTTTGCTTCTCCAGCAAGCCCCATCGATTATTTAAAAATGCCCATTCAAACCTTGAAGGTTGGCGCTTTGGGCACGCACAACATGTTGGGACTGGCTCGGGAAAAAAATGCCCGCATTTTAGTGGCATCTACCTCGGAAGTGTACGGAGATCCCTTGGAACACCCCCAATCGGAAGAATATTGGGGAAACGTCAACCCTGTAGGCCCTCGTGGGGTGTACGACGAAGCCAAACGTTTTTTGGAGGCGATCACCATGGCTTACCATACTTTTCACAAAGTAGATACCCGCATTATTCGCATCTTCAATACGTACGGCCCCCGCATGCGGGTGGAAGATGGAAGAGTTTTGCCTGCTTTTTTTTCGCAAGCCATTCGAGGAGAAGGGCTTACGGTTTTTGGAGATGGCTCCCAAACTCGTTCTTTCTGTTATGTTGACGATTTGGTGGAGGGCATTTATCGCTTGTTGTTGAGCGATTACAACAAACCCGTCAACGTGGGCAACCCGGATGAATGTACCATCTTGCAATTTGCGCAAGAAATCATCGATTTGGTGGGCAACCCCAAGGCTTATATCGATTATCGCCCACTTCCGGAAGATGATCCCAAAGTGCGTCAACCGGATATTACCAAAGCAAGAAATATCCTTGGCTGGGAACCCAAAGTACCTCGAGCCGAAGGGCTCTTGCGTACGTATGAATATTTTAAAACCGTAGTAATTTAGGGTTCGGGAGTTCGAGGGTTCCGGGGTTCGAGGGTTGAGTTTAGTCCTCGAACCCTCGAACCTTCGAACCTTCGAACCCCCGAACCCAAATAACATGCACAATATACTTGTCACCGGCGGCGCTGGCTTCATCGGCACCCACTTGGTCAAAAGACTGGTCAAAAACTATCCACAATACCGCATTGTCAACCTGGATTTGCTGACTTACGCAGGGAATTTGGCCAACCTGGCCGATGTAGAAAATGCACCCAACTACGTTTTTCGGAAAGGGGATATCCGCGACCATGATTTGATACAAGGTCTGTTTGACGAATTCCAATTCGATGGGGTCATTCACCTGGCTGCCGAATCCCATGTAGATCGCTCCATCAGTAATCCTTTGGCCTTTGTGGAAACCAACATCCTGGGCACCCTGAATTTGTTGAATGTAGCTAAAGCCAATTGGCCGGACGCCAGCAACAAACGTTTTTACCACATTTCTACAGATGAAGTATATGGTTCTTTGGGTGAAACTGGATTTTTTACCGAAGAAACGGCCTATGATCCACGCTCGCCTTACTCGGCTTCCAAAGCGGGTTCGGATATGTTGGTGCGTGCTTATCACCATACTTATGGATTGCCCATTTTGGTTTCCAACTGCTCGAACAACTATGGCTCCTATCAGTTTCCGGAAAAGCTGATCCCTTTAATGATCAATAATATCCGCAACAACAAACCTTTACCTGTTTATGGAGACGGCTTGTACACGCGCGATTGGTTGTGGGTAGAAGATCATGCGGCGGCGATTGACTTGATTTACCACCGGGGCAAGATTGGAGAAACGTACAACATTGGCGGCAATAACGAACGCCGGAACATCGATTTGGTGCATTATCTCTGCGACGTCATGGATGAACTTTTGGGCCGTAGCGCGGGTACTTCCCGACAATTGATTCACTTTGTCAAAGATCGGCCAGGGCACGACCGACGTTATGCCATTGATGCCAGCAAACTGAAAAATGAATTGAACTGGGAACCACTGGTGAACCCCGAGGACGGACTACGACGTACTGCGCAATGGTATTTGGAACATACCGATTGGTTGGAAGCCGTTACATCCGGTGCTTATCAGCAATATTACGAGAGCCATTATCAGGATCGCAAGTAAGTTCAGACAAGTACTAGGCAATTTCTTTGGAATAAAAAGAATCACAACCACCGTGGCCCGTATTGCCCAACTGGCCGCAAAGTTTTTTGAAGCCCATTTTTAGGTACAAAGCTTTGGCTTCGGTCATTCGTTCCAGGGTTTCGAGGTAACAGGTTTGGTAGCCCAGTTTTTGGGCTTCGGCTATCAGGGCGTTGACGATTCGTTGTCCCATACCTTTGCCGCGTACACCGGGCAAAAAATACATCTTTTTTAGCTCGCATATGCCTGGTTCAGCTCCCACCAAGGGGCCAATGCCGCCACCTCCCCATACCTGTTGGCCGTCACTCAACACCAGGTAACTACATCCAGATTCTTGATAAAATTCGTACATCTGATCAACTTCGGGATCATTGATGGAAAAACCATCGCCAACTGCTCCATAGGCCGTCATTACTTCGCGAATAATTTTGGCCATTTGGAGGTTGTCCTGCTGTTCAATGGGTCGGATGTGGAGTGTGTCGGTTTGCATACGGATGTTTCAACTTTTGCGAAAAATATGGGTTTCTTTCAATAATTTTCGAAAATTTTTGTACGCTTAATCCCCAATAGTAACCCATTTCTAATGAAGAACATTTTATTGCTATATGGCCTTGTTTTTCTTGGGGCGACCCCTAGACTGGTGGCGCAGGAAAAGAGCACACAGACCGACTTACGTTATGGAAAATACCTCAGTGTTTCCACTTTGCTGGATTATCAAGGTAGTAAAGACCAGGGTGTTTCTCCACTGATTTATCGGGGCTTGCTCTTTGGCGGTATGGCCGAACTGGGTTTTGAAGGTACACGTTGGGACATCGCCATTGACGGTGGCGTTGGGGTGGGGGAGAGCAGTGTGGAAAAAGTAGCCACCTTTTTTTCTGAAACCACTACTTTTTTTTATAACGGCCGATTCCTCTACAAATTTTGGGAAAAAGACGAAGGCAAATTCGATTTTCGTGCGGGATTGCACATAGGTGGCTATTCCAGCCAGCGCGTCACCCCGGCGTTTTTAAATGCATCGCTGGCTTGGGAAAGCATCAATACGCTGTTTGCTACGGGAAAACTCAACTGGAGGACGAGTCATGAGCAGTCTGCGGGAAAATTTCTGTTCATACGCCAACGTGCGGGTACCCGGCACATCAAGTTCAGTACCCAATTGAGCCTGCCCATGCTCAACTCTGCCTGGCGTCCGGATTACGCGTACATCGACGATTTTTCGGATGGGGAATCCGATGTTTTCAACAACAATAAACTTCAGTTTGGGGGACTACGTTTCCATTGGCGCAGTGATGGGTATTATTACCTGCTCAACGGCAACGTTTTGCGTTTCACTTATCTATGGGATGCACAACGCAGCCCTGGCGAAATCAATCGTTTGGAACTGAGTCATCATCAAGTTCAATTGGGCATGATGATTCGTTTAAATTAATAACAAGACCATGAATCGAGGAGCTGTAATTTGCTTTTGTCTTTCCTTGTTGCTGGTTTCTTGCGAGACCCTGATTTTTGAGCAGGAAGCAACGGACAACCCGCGTGAAAACTTTGACTACTTGTGGAGACAATGCAATGAGAAATACTCTTTTTTTGAGTACAAAAAAATTGATTGGCAGGCCATGAATGCCAAATACGCTGCTCAAATCAAAGACAAAATGACTAGCGATGAGTTGTTTAAAGTACTGTTTTCGATGCTCAATGAGTTACAAGACGGCCATGTCAATTTGATTTCTCCTTTTCGCCAGTCCAGGTTTGATTTTGACTTGTTGGGACCAGAAAACATCGATTTGCGGGTCGTGCGCGAGAACTATCTCAAAAACGATTACATCATTACTGGCCCCTTTCAGCACAACGTGGTGGGCGCAGATAAAAAGATCGCCTACGTCCGGTATAATTCTTTCGAGGATCGGGTGTCTCCGGCACACGTTGCTTACATCCTGAGCTATTACCGCAATACACAGGGCCTTATTCTGGACATTCGGCAAAATGGAGGTGGTAGTGCGGCGAATATTTTTAAAATTTTTAATCAGCTGGTTTCTGAAAAAACCTTATTGTACAATTCGTTCCTCAAGTCTGGTCCTGGTAAAGACGATTTTGCAGGCCCTCAACCTGCTTATGCTGAACCCGATGAAAACCGCTTTAAATATGGTAAAAAAATTGCAGTACTCATTGATCGAGGAACTTTTAGTGCAGCTTCATTTTTTGCACTAGGTGCCCGAGAGGTTGACAATATGATCGTAATTGGCGATAAATCTGGCGGGGGCTTGGGATTACCCAATGGTGGCCAAATGCCCAATGGTTGGACTTATCGCTTTTCAATTTCTCAAACTTTAAGCCCGGCGGGCGAGAATTTTGAGAATGGAGTGCCGCCGGATATTCAAGTCATTTTGACAAAATCAGATCGCGACCGTGGTGTGGATACCGTGATTGAGCGGGCGATTCAAGAACTGAAATGAGTTGAAAAGTTTAGGGTTGAAAAGTTGATGTGAACGGTCGCCGAGCGAAGCCGAAGTGTGTTCACATCAACTTTTCAACCCTAAACTTTTCAACTTAGTACCCAAATGGCCAATGGCTGAAGGATCAACATGCCATCCAATAACCCTTCATAAAAATAGCTGGAACCTTGGGGTGAAGCAAAGAAAATCAATACCCCGGTACTGAGGAGTGAGAAGGTAGTTCCTCCAAAAATAGCAACAGTGTAGTACGATGATGTATACAAATAGTAGGACAATCCAATGGCGATGAGCAACGCGAATTGTGCTAAGATTTTTGCAAAATTCACCCCAAATTTTCCGGGTAAAGTAAGGGTACCCCGGGTTTTGTCAAAAACCACATCCCGGATGTCAAAGGCAATGGCGATGGCAAAAAAAAACAACCATTTTTCTGCATATACCAAAGCACTGTAACCATGAATGGGGATTTCGAGGTGCAACCAAGGCAGATAGACTACCACCCATGCCCAAACCGATGCCAAGACCAGGATTTTTAAACGGGGAACATCGCGCAGGCGCGTTTGCCCCGGTAAAATAGGCAATGAATAACTCAAGCCCAATAAACTGGGAAACAGGAGCGATAGTTGTGCTCTTGTGGGGAGAAAAACAAATAGGACGAGAGCGGCAATACCCGTACATGCGGTCAGGCCAACTACAATTCTGCGGTTTGTTTGTGCCAAGGGAGAAGTATTGTTGGACTCTTTATGTGGGCTGATCAGCCGATGCCAATTGTACAAACACAGGGTAGCACAAAATACCCATGCTGCTAAAAAAGAACCTTGCCAAGTACCAGTGAGGTAATAAATGGAAGCTGAGGTCATCATGCTTGCTCCAATGGCGAGCCAAAGGTTGCTACCCACGAGTGTATCCCACACTGGAGCAAGCCGATTCATTTAGAAGTATTTGAAGTTGTGTTGGTATTCAATTTTTTTCAATGATTGATAAATGAGTTTGATGACATTGTTGACATCGTCTTTGTGCGCCATTTCTACGGTGGTGTGCATGTACCGCAAGGGAAGAGAAATCAATGCGGAAGGCACTCCTCCATTCGAATAAGCAAATGCATCAGTATCGGTACCGGTACGCCGGGAAGCTGCTTCCCGTTGAAAAGGAATTTCATTTTCCGTAGCGGCCTCAATAATTAGTGCGAGGAGTTTGTTGTGTACTGCTGGAGCATAAGTTACCGAAGGCCCATTGCCACATTTTACATCCCCAAATTTTTTCTTGCTAATCAAAGGGGTGTTGGTGTCGTGGGTTACGTCGGTAATGATGGCAACGTTGGGTTTGATGCTTTGCGCAATCATCTCCGCACCCCGCAAACCAATTTCTTCTTGTACTGAATTGACGAAGTAAAGGCTGTAGGGTAGCTCAAGTTTGTTCTCGTGGATCAGTCTGGCCACCTCCGCGATGCAAAACCCCCCCATCCGGTTGTCCAGGGCGCGACCTACATAATAACGATCTTGTAACAAAATTGCTTCATCCTCATAAACGAGCACACATCCGACGTGAACCCCCATTTCGAGGACTTCTTCCTTGTTTTTTGCACCAACATCGATGAAAATATTGTCCACCTTGGGAGACAAGTTACTGTCTTCGCCACTGCGGGTATGGATGGCTGGCCATCCAAAAATCCCCTTTACAATTCCTTTCGGGGTATGGATATTGACCCGTTTTGAAGGAGCAATCATCTGGTCAGAGCCTCCATTTCGAACGACGTGTAAAAACCCATCGTCGGTAATGAAGTTAACAAACCAGGAAATTTCGTCAGCGTGTCCTTCTATGACTACCCTGAAATCCTTGCCTGGATTGATGATGCCATACGCAGTCCCATAATTGTCCAAACCCGTTTCGTGTACAAAAGGGTGAATGTAGTCAAGCCAAAGTTTTTGACCTGCTGATTCGTATCCCGTTGGGGAGGCATTATTGAGGTACTGAAATAAAAATTTTTCAGATTGAGCTGTAATCACCGACATAATGAATTTGTTGGTACTAAACTAACGGATAAATATAAAAATTATCCTTTGGTAGACCTTGTTAGTGAGCAGAATAATATTTTTCAGTTTTGCCATTGGGTACTCCAAAGCTCAGGATCTTGTCTCCACTTGCGTAAAGTTTCCTGGTCTTCGTGACTTACATAGGCTGAATCAATGGCTACTTGGGTTAGGACGCTGTAGTTGCTGAGTGTCTCTAATTGGCAGTTTGTTGCTTTAAACGACTCCGTGGCGACTGGAAATTCATACGAAAAAATGGCCAGCACGCCTACTACGATACAGCCTTCTGCGCGTAATGCTTCTACCGCCTGCAGACTACTTCCTCCAGTGGAAATCAAATCTTCTACCACCAAGACTTTCTGTCCGGCCCGGATTTCCCCTTCGATTAGGTTTTGTCGGCCATGTTCTTTGGCTTTGGCGCGAACATAAACAAAAGGAAGCTTTAAACGGTCTGCCAACAAGGCACCATGAGGAATTCCCGCAGTAGCAACACCGGCAACTACGTCAAAACTAGGGAATACTTGTGCTTTTTCGATGAAGCCCTTTACCACTAAATCCCGGATTGCTGGATAAGAAAGTAAAGTTCGATTGTCACAATATATTGGGGACTTGAGTCCAGATGCCCAGGTGAAGGGCTTTTGTGGACTTAATTTTATTGCCTTTATTTGCAATAAGTTTTTAGCTACTTCAGTGGCGAAATTCATTTCCAAACTGACTTTGGTTTTTGGTAGACAAAATAAAAGCACAAATGTACAAAATCTACATTAACGACATTCCATTCATTTTATCGGCTGATATGGCTTTGAGTCAACAGGTTCCTGGCGATAAAGACCACATCATTGCACGGTACAATGGTTCTCCAAAAATTTTCCTCAATTATGCGGATATGCTGGAAAAAGGACGGCAATTGGAGTCAATCACTATTTTTTCAGAAGATCTTGAACAACTTCGCAAAGATTTTTACTCCAACTTTAAACTCATTGAGGCCGCAGGTGGTTGCGTTTTTAATGTCGAAAATGAACTTTTGGTGATTTATCGTCGAGGGTCTTGGGATTTGCCAAAGGGTAAAATTGATCCGGGGGAGACTCCTGCTCAAGCAGCACTTAGAGAAGTGGAGGAAGAAACGGGTATTGGTGAAATTGTTTTAGGGGATTTCTTGTGCCATACCTATCACACTTATCGTGATCCTAAAGAAAGAAGAATTCTCAAAAGAACGTATTGGTACCGAATGAAAACGATCCAAACCGTTTTGGTTCCTCAAACGGAAGAAGACATTGAAATTGCCGAATGGGTAGTGCCGGCTACTTTTTTGGAAAGCGCTCAACTTCCGGTTTATCGGAGTATCAAAGAAGTAATTAGACAATTCATCTAAACAACAGATTAAAGTTGTTGTTTTTTGCCTTAAATACAATTTCTTTGCCACAAAAAATCAAAAAAATGAGGCATCTACTTTCTTTTTTAGTCCTGCTGTGTCTTGGATTGTCCTGCCAACAAAATGATACTGCCGTACAAAATACTTCAGCGGAGGCTAAAACGCTTGATCCCGATGGTCAATTCAGTATGGTTCCTATACCCACTTCCCGGTATCAATTGGCGCAAAAAAAAGGGAGCAACGCTGAAATAGTCGAGGAAGGGGTTACCGACGCAGAAGGCATGAAAAATGGGATATGGGTAACCTACCAGAGTGAAAGACCTTATCCTGCAAAAATTGTGAGCTACGTAAATGGACTTTACAATGGTCCCTATTTTGAATTTGATGCTTATGGCCGAATGACAGTCAGGGCAAATTATATGAACAACAAATTGCATGGCTTACTGGTGAAATTCAATAACGGAACATTGGCACAGGAATCAGCCTACATAAATGGAGTGCTGGATGGTGTGTACAAGGAATTCAATCAAAAGGGTGCTGTTGAGAAAGAGATACATTATAAAGATGGGAAGTTAGATGGCCCTTTTCGTTACTATGATGAAAATGGGAAGGTTACACTGGAGTACCAGTACAAAAATGGCAAACAGCAATAAACTAAGGACAAAGTGCTGTGTGAAACTCAACGCTCGGACTTCACAAAGTCTTTCGGCGTAAACCCCGTTAATTCTTTAAATACTTTGTAAAAGGTGGATTTGTTTTTAAATCCGCACTGCAAGGCGATGCCGTAAAGGGTTAGATTGCTTAAAGAATCCGTGGTGATTTTGCGCTTTGCTTCATCAACGCGATAATAATTGACAAACTGTTGAAAGTTTAGTCCTGCTTGATGGTTGACGACTTGTGATAAGTATTTGGTGTTGGTATCTAAAAGATCAGCCAAGGTTTTTAGGGTAAGATCAGCACTTAGGTACAGTTTGTCCACTTCCATCAATTTTTTTAACTGGTTGTAGAGTTTAATTTCGTCAATGCCTCGCAAACTGCTTGAACGGTATTTTTCGCTTAAATTCAATAACGGAATGGTTTCATCATCCAAATCTCCATCTCCTTCCACTTCAAATGCAATGAAGTTGATGAGGTCATTGTTGCGGTTAAACACTGGATGTATCACCAGTTTACACACGTATTCTTCTCCGTTTTTTCGATAGTTGACCAACTGTTCTTTCAGTGGAACTTTGAGTTGCAGCGCTTTCCGGATGCGCGCTACAACTGCTGGTTCAGTTTTGGGCCCTTGCAATATTTTTCCAGGAATCCTGCCAATGGCTTCTCCTAAACTATAACCCGTGATCGAAGTGAAGTCTTCATTGACCCAGATGATCTTTTGGTTTGGATCAGTCAATATGACTGCTATATTTGGAATCATATTTTGAAAAGTATTCAGGGCTAAATCTAAAAAAAAGAACGCAAAGCTTCATTTTTTCAAGGAAAATTAGTTGCTTCAAGCATAAATGTTTAAACAAGCCCTCAAATTGATGATCAATGATGTTGAGACCGAGTACTCTAGAACTTGACCCTGAATTGGCGCTGGCTTGGCATAGCGCTTTGAATCATTCGCTAACCCAAACCACCGGAGGTACCACATCGCGTCAGTTCTACTTCATTCGCCAGCTTGTGCAGAGTGCGTTGATCAACGGCGAAAAATGTTTGATATTGGCCTCGGATTCGGCGCATTTAACAGCTTTGAATGCCGCGTTAAAAGAGAATGGGCTAGAAAATTACACCAGTTTATTGTCGTCTACTGAGCTATTGAAAAAAGACGACATGACCAGTCTGTTTGAAGCCAAACTAGCTGCACAAAAAAGTAAAAAAATTTCGGCAAGCCATGTTGTTGATCACCAGCCAGAAAAACTTGAGCGCCTATTGTTGCGATTAACCCGGAGTTACCAAGCCTTGCGAAGCCCCCTATTCGGTGAATGGAATTGGGCTCAGACGATAGGTAACTACTTACAAAAACCGCCAGAAGCACGAAAAGAGATTTTAAGCCTGGGTTTGACCACCGAAGGATTCACATTTACTTTCGAAGAGTATTCGGTATTATCCCAACTCGTTGAGGACGCCTATCCACTCTTTCAGAACTTAAAAACCCTCAATCACGAATTGAAGGCATTACATCCGCAAATTTTTATAGGGAAAAAAGCGGAAGAGGCTGCTCAATTTAGTCGCGAAAAACTGCAAGCTTTTGCGTTGCGTCTGGATACTATGGGTCAAAAGACCAGTGCCGTGATGGAGGAATATGGGCGTCTGCTCCGGCAACATTTTGAACAACATACCCAGCAATTTTTATCAAAAACGGAACAGCTCCTTGACCACATCCGTGAAAAAAATCAGGAATATGGGCCACGTTTTTTGGATGCAAAATTAGGAAAATCTGGCTGGTACAGTAGCCTTTCAACCCCTAAACCTGCCATTGAGGCCTACAAAAAAATATTACTGGAGTATGAATCTTTAAAACAACATTTTGAAGCACTGCATTGGTTTTCATTCCCCTGGCCAGGTAAAGACAAGCTCAAAGCCATTGCCCAGATTGTAGAAACGACTACGCACTTTGAAATCAGTTTGCAAAACTGGCAACAGGGGGTGGGGAAATTTATTCAAGAAGAGTTGTTGCGCTTAAACAGCAAATCAATGCTGACTGAACTCGCCCCGAAAGTGCAGCTGCAATTGTTGGAAGAAAGTATGGACAACCTGCTGGCGGAATTGAATACCAGTGGATTATTGGCTGAGCCACTGGAAAACAAAATGCTGACAATATTAAAACGCAAACAATACCTGGCACAAATTCAGCTGAAACTGGAGCACTTGCAGCGCGATTTAGTTGATTTTAATCACTTTTACCGGTGGCAGCGATTTTGGCTGAGCCAGCCTGAACAACACCAGAATTTATTAAAGGCACTTGCCAATGTTCGAGAAAAAAATTGGCTGGTGGTTTTTCAGGCCTGGTATCTTCATCAGGTTTTGCTGGTAGCAAAAACCATGGATATCCCGACCCAGGCTTTACCACTGGAGGAATATTACGCACTATGGACTCAATTTAAAGCGTGTATTCCTGCGCAAATAGCCGCAATTTGGCAGGAAAGAAGAATGAGTTTGCTGAAAAATAACAATAAGTATGCTTCTCGCTTTGGATTCAGTACAAAAACAACAGCAAAAGAAAACGTAAACCTGGAGGTGTATACTGAGTTGTTTCCGGTACTCTTGCTTCAAGCGGAGGAAGGAGAACATGAATTGCTGGATTTTACCCCTGCATCGACCTTCGATTGGGTGATCCTAATGGATGTGCCAAACCCGGAAAAAACCTGTTATCTGGCTTTAGGCAAAAAAAAATTGTTGGTGTTGAGCAAACCCGCATCAGCATTGCCGGAATACCCACAAACGAGTATAGCAGCCAGTTCGCAAGAGCGCAGTACGCGTGAAAACGATATGTTCTGGACGGAGATTCAACGCAGTATTCGGCCTTATTTTGAGCCTTCCAGATTGGTTCAGGACCTTGCTGTGGCTGGATTAACCTTGCCACTCGCAGTAAAATCTGTTGAAAAAAATGGCGGAGGAATAGTGCTATTGAAAGACGGTTTTTTGGCGGAGACCGAAGTGACTGACTTTGCCTGGGAGTATCAACAAAGGAAACTGCTGTTTCAACAGCAATGGAAAACCCTGGAATTTTGGTCGGCATCTTGTTGGGAAAACCTAGACGCTGAAAGTCGAAAAATAGCAGCACAAATCATCAGGGGAGACAAAAAGTAAGCTGACTTATTGCCCGGAAAGGCCTTCGAACAACCACTTGGCCAATGCTTCCCGGTTGCTTTCCAGTACAATACGTTGCTGGTCAAGGGCATGACGAATGTTTCCCAGCTCAAGATAAATGCCAATGGGTTTGCATTCACGCAACATGTGCAAGTCACGGGTGGTGACCGAACCACTGTACCGTCCGTTCTTGCGGTAAATCTGGTATTTGTTTCGAATGGATTGATGCAGAGACTGCGCAAGTTTTTTACTCTGTTCGCTGGAACTCTGGTAATACAGGAATAAGTCTACTTGTTTGTTCTGACGTGAATCAACGTGTATGCTGATGGTAATTTGTTGTTTGATGCCGGCTTTGCGGTTTTGTTCATACAGTTGGTTGATGATGTTAGAGCGTTGATGCAGCCGTGCGGAATGACCAGCTTTAATGCGTTGGCCGCCCCATACTTCCTCGTCTTTGTCACATTTAAGGATGGTTCCTCCCCGAATGCCATCATTCGGGTCGCGGGTAATCATATAGGTAGTGGCCCCATGTTCAATCAACTTACGGCACAGGCGGAGTGAAACATCATAGGCGTATTCGTCTTCGCACAAGTCGTATCCAGCATAGCGACCAATGGCTCCGGGGTCAATACCTCCATGCCCGGCATCAATGTAATATACCTTTCCACTGAGGCGAGAACTCAATAAAGGGGTGTAAGCATAGGTATCTCCAAAAATGGGGAATTTTCGTTTGCCTGGATTGCTGGTTTGTTGAAAATTGGGATCAACCCGTTCATTTTCCGATATTGGTGCTTTGCCCGCTTGATTGGTAGACACGGTGGTTTTGGATTCGGTTGCTGCACAATTGTTTAAAGTGTGATGGGGCACCCAGAGTATTTTATCCACCTTGAATGCCTTACTTTTTAAGCCTTTGTTCAGCATTAAGGTATTGAATATTTCAATGCCCTTCGCTACATCAAAATTGCTAATCCCTAAAGAACTGCGGATAGATTTGCCATCAAAAGCCCTGAGTTGGATGGGCACAAAATATTTTTTCCCCTTGATCAGGTTGTTTTTTAAAGTAACCTGATTGAGTTCGCAAAATTTGTCGAGGTTGCAGCGGTATTTGTCCAATTCATACCTGCGTAGAATGGAAAGTATGCCATCGCCTGCTTGCGGAACAACACTTAGGTAGTCAGGTGCAACGAAAGGTTTAGCTGCAGGCGTCAATAAGTAAGAAAAGAGGATGAGTAAAAAAAAAGGCATCCTTTCGAGTTTAGTGATGAAAAGAAGCTAACAAATGTAGAACTATTTTCCCACACGTTCATAAATTTGCAGCTATGAACTTATTTTCGCAAATCGGCATCTTACTTCGCAAAGAGCTTGTCCTAGAGTTGAGGACGGGATATGCCATCAGTGGTATTCTCCTTTACGTACTCTCTACGGTGTTCATTGTTTATTCCGCCTTTTTTCAAGGCGTTAATAATGCTATGATGTGGGTTACCTTGTTTTGGATCATTATGCTTTTTGCATCGATCAATGCCATAGTTAAAAGTTTTGTGCAGGAAAATGGGAACAGACAGCTGTATTACTACAGTCTTCTGGATCCACTAGCGGTGATCATTTCCAAAATGGTCTACAACATTTCCCTGTTGTTTTTGCTCAGCCTGCTCACCTGGGCCGCGTTGGCTTTTATGGTAGGCAACCAGATCGAGGAGTTCAGCGCCTTTTTGTTGGCCCTATTTTTGGGTAGTGTAGGTTTCTCTATATTGTTTACCTTCGTGGCAGCAATTTCTTCTAAAGCTGACAACAACTCAACACTCTTGGCCATCCTGAGTTTCCCTTTGGTAATCCCTATTTTGATGACGTTGATTAAACTTTCGGTGGGTGCTACCGGAATGTTGGAAGATACGGGTGTAGGCAAAGACATCGGCATTTTGGTGGCCATTGATTTGGTGCTGGCCGGACTGACCCTGGTACTGTACCCTTTTTTGTGGAGAGATTAAAAAAAATAGTTATGATACGGCAAAGCTGGTGGAAAATATTGGCAGTAGTCCTATTGGTGTATACGTTTACGGCGGGTATGTTGGTGCCCCTCAAGCCCGGCATTGCCGATGTTTCGCCGCGTGCTCTACAGGCGGGCACGGATGTTGAAATGACCATTACGGGGTACAATTCTTATTACACTAAAGCGAAAAGTGATTTGCGTGCCTGGTTGAAACTGAAAGGAGACGTGGTACTCAAAGCGACCAGCATTGAAGTGGTCGACGATCGTACCCTTAAGTTGGTCTTCAAGCTACCCGCTTATTTGCCTTCCGATTCCAAAGACGATGTTTGTTCCTTGATTCTGGACAGTCCGGTGGATGGGGCAATTGTATTGCCTGAAGGAATTGCCCTGACCCAGGATTCCGTCAATCTTGCAGAAGGGAGTAAATTATGGTCTGTGGACAAAATGGATCAGCTTAATGCTGGTCCTGAACTGACTTTTCCTTATCGTTCCGTTTTGTACGAAACCATCCGTAACCAGTATTTTCATGTACCCCTTTGGTTTGCCATGCTCTTTTTGTTCATCTTCTCGGTTGGTTTTAGCATTCGGTACTTGCGCAAATTTGACCCCGATGCAGACCAACGCGCGCTGGCACTCACTCGGGCAGGGTTTATTTTTGGGCTTTTGGGCCTGGTAACTGGTGCCATTTGGGCCAAATTTGCCTGGGGTGCCTATTGGAGTTGGGATGTTAAGCAAAACATGACCGCAGTAGCTTTGCTCATTTATGCTGCTTATTTTATTCTGCGTGGCGCCTTTCAGGATGAGGAGAAAAAAGCCCGCCTGGCTGCGGTGTACAACATTTTTGCTTTTGCGGCCCTCATCCCGCTGATCTTCGTAATTCCACGCCTAACCGACAGTTTACACCCCGGAAACGGAGGCAACCCGGCCTTTGGCAGTGATGACCTCGACAATACCATGCGCATGGTGTTTTATCCGGCAGGAATTGGTTGGACATTACTCGGCTTTTGGATTGCCGCAGTATCCTATCGCATCGATAAGTTGCAAAACAAACTGCTGGATGCTTAACAACACATCCCGACACAAGCCTTTAGTATTAAATTTCTTTTTCAAAAAACAGAAAATATCATGATCCGGAATCGCATTTCACTTGTTTGTATACTGACCCTACTCGTTCAACAAATGGCCTTTGCCCAGCAAGCCAGTGGAGACTTTATGCGCAGCATTGGCCGCATTTATGTGGTAGTAGCGGTCATCCTGATCATCTTTTTTGGCATCGTCCTTTTTTTGATATACTTGGACCGTAAGCTAACCAAATTGGAAAACCAAATTAAAGAAAATGAGTAAAAAAGGCGGATTCTACGAAAGTGTAGAATACTACTTCGACCGGGCAGCGCCACACACTGGGCTGCCCCAAGGGCTGTTGGACCAAATCAAAGTCTGCAACTCAGTTTATCGGATGAATTTTCCGGTAAAACTGCGTGATGAAGTAAAGGTCATCGAAGCCTATCGGGTACAGCACAGCCACCACCGTACCCCGACCAAAGGTGGAATCCGGTTCAGCAACCACGTGAATCAGGAGGAAGTGATGGCTTTGGCTTCATTAATGTCGTACAAATGTGCCATTGTTGATGTGCCTTTTGGTGGCGCGAAAGGTGGCGTAAAAATCAACCCTTGGGAGTATACTCCGGAAGAGTTGGAAAAAATTACTCGCCGATACACCGCTGAACTAATCAAGCGCAACATGATTGGGCCTTCAGTGGACGTACCTGCTCCCGATTACGGAACTGGCTCTCGCGAAATGGCCTGGATTTACGACACTTACCGTGCGTTTAAAGGTGATGAAATCGATGCAGCCGGATGTGTAACCGGAAAACCGGTAACCCAAAACGGGGTGCGTGGCCGGGAAGAAGCAACCGGACGTGGGGTTTTCTACGGAATCCGCGAAGCTTGCAACGTACCTGAAGACATGAAAAAGATTGGCTTGAGTGCAGGTACCAAAGGCAAAACCTTTGTGTTGCAAGGTCTGGGGAATGTCGGCACTTTTACGGGCAAAATTTGCCAGGAAGAAGGGGGCATGATCCTGGTTGGGGTAGGTGAGGTAGAAGGAGCCATTTACAATCCAGATGGCATCGACATCAATGATCTGCTCCAATACCGCAAGGCCAACGGCTCCATGCTCAATTACCCCGGTGTACAAAGTTATGATAAGGCCCAGCGAGAAATCGCCCTGGAATTCGAATGCGACGTGCTTGTACCCGCAGCGCTGGAAAGTGTAATTACGATCAACAACGCTAGTCGAATTAAAGCAAAAATCATTGCTGAAGCGGCCAATGGTCCGGTTGCTGCGGATGCGGAAGAGGTATTGCTCGCAGCTGGAAAATTGATCATCCCCGATTTTTACCTCAACGCTGGTGGGGTAACCGTTTCCTACTTCGAATGGTTGAAAAACTTATCGCACATGCGTTTTGGGCGGATGGACAAACGTTTCAATCAGGGACGGATGATGGACATGGTCAACCTGATTGAACGCATGACCAATCGCGATGTCACCAATGAGGAAATGAAAATCATTGCACGTGGAGCGGATGAAATTGATTTGGTGCGCTCAGGCCTGGAAGAAACCATGATTACCGCCTATCACCAGATTCGCGAAGTAATGGTGGTGAATCCAAAAATCAATGATTTGCGGACCGCCGCCATGGTGAATGCCATCAACAAGATCAGCAACGATTACATGTCTTTAGGCATTTGGCCATAACCATATATAGTTGAGGTTTAGTTTGGTGCCTGGACCCTACAAGGAATTTGTACGGTTTGGGCACCAAAAACCAAAATAAATTTTTTCAAATTAGGGCACTTTTTGGACTTTGAGGCTTTAATGGCTGTTTTAACTTAATTTGTGAAATATTGCTGGTTCATTTTGCTGTAAAATGAAATTATTTAAAATAAAATTAGGCATTATTTGATTGTACGTTTGTAAAATTATGTTTATGTCCCTATCTTGTCACTTAATTTATATCGTTCAGTTAATTTATGGAACCCATGTCGGAAAAATTGGATAAAATTGACCTGAAAATTCTCAGAATACTTCAGGATAATTCTAAGATCACCAACCTTGATCTTTCCAAAAAAATTGGTCTTTCACCCGCTCCTACACTCGAACGAGTTAAGAAACTAGAATCTAGTGAAATCATTGAAAGCTATCATGCCAAAGTGAATCCACAAACGATTGGCCTGAATGTGAAAACTTTCGTACTGGTTTCTTTGGCTTGGCAGAAAGAAAATGCGCTCAACAACTTCCTGGATAAAATCAAACAGATTGAGGAAATTGTTGAATGTTATATCATCACGGGTGAGGCGGATTTCCTCATCAAAATTGTTTGTCGGGATATTCCTACCTATGAACAACTTTTGTTCAAAACCCTTTCCCAAATCGAAGAAATTGAGCGGCTTAAAACCCTCATGACTTTATCAACGGTAAAAGATTCTAAGGTTTTGCCTTACAAATATGATTGATCCAGGATTTTTGTAAGCGGATTGTACAAACCACCTGATTTATCTTTTTGTATCTTAGCCGCTGAGCGTTGTACAATGCTCAGCGGCTTTACATCTTTGGAGAAAATTACCTTACGCCTTCCCCTCTCTGGGTGAATTAATACGGCAAAGGCTCATTTAGCATTATGAAAAAAAAGAAGCGGACTTTACTGTGGCAATTGGAACCGGAAGAAGGAGCAACCCCATCGTACCTTTTGGGTACCATCCATGCCAAATGTGATGAGGCTTTTTTTCAAATCAATGAATATTGTGCCCTGATTGAAAAAGCCAACGTATTCGCAGCTGAAATTGACCTGGAAGAAATGGGCAATCAGGATTTTATCCAACATGCACTATTGCCTGACTATCAAACACTTTCTGGTATTCTTCCTCCTAAAAAATACGCCAAGCTTCGGCACATCATCCACAAAACCTGTGGTCAGGACATTGCCTTGTACGATCGCTTTTTGCCGATTCTTTTGGTCAACCTGGTACACGAAAACTTGCTGCCAGCCGACCAGCCTTATTCACTCGATCGGTACCTCTGGGATTACGCCATTCGGATCAACAAACCGGCTACTGGCCTGGAAACTGTGGCACAACAAGCCATGGTGTTGCACAAAATTCCGATTGAAGACCAAATTAAAGATTTGTTGTACCTCGGAAAACACATCGGCAAGGAAAGACGAGAACTGTTCAAAATGGTGGAAATTTATGCCAGTGGGGATTATCAAACTTTGTTCAAAGCAGCCAAAAAACACGTAGGGGGATCGCGAAAAATCCTGCTGTATGACCGCAACGTCACCATGACCGCACGCTTGTTGGAACTTTTACAATCCGATACCGTGTTTTGTGCCGTAGGTGCAGCTCATCTCGGTGGCCAAAATGGCATCTTGCGCTTGTTGAAAAAAGCAGGGGTGACCCTCCGGCCACTGGATTGGAAAGAACACCAAAATGCTTAGCAAGGGAACACTTATTTTATTTTACACAAATAAAATATCCCGAAGGGTTTCCTTTTTTCATAAAGGCCTTTATATTTGCACTCGCTTTGCAGCAAAGGTCTTAAAACCTTTAACCTAACGGAGGAATGGCAGAGCGGTTGATTGCAGCAGTCTTGAAAACTGCCGTACTGAGAGGTACCGGGGGTTCGAATCCCTCTTCCTCCGCTAAATGAAGCAAGTGTCTGATTACCAGGTGCTTGCTTTTTTTTTGCTCAGCCCAGCACCGCATCCTTCCCAATCAGATACACATCCTTATCCCTCGCATCCACCGATGCTTCCAAACTTGCCCATTGCCCATTCATGGCGCTGAACGCATGGATTTTATCCTGACCGGGCTGAATCACCATGGCCACATTGCCGGAAACAAAAAACTGGTCACCTTCACTGGGGTTTACCGCAACATCAAGGGTACTCCAACTTCCCGTAATCGCACTGAACGCGCGAATTTTGTTCTGAAATGGCTGCATGATGAGTGCCACATTGGCACCAATGCGGTAAGCATCCCCGTGCCGTGGATCTACGGTAACATTGAGATGGGCCCAACTGCCCGTAGCGGCGCTGTAGGCGCGGATGTGGTTTTGGCCGGGCTGAACCACCAGGGCCATATTGGTGTCGATGAGATAGGTCTCGCCCCGATTGGCATCTACGGGTACATTGATGACCTCCCAGGTTCCGGTAAAAGCGCTGTAGGCACACATCCGATCGCGCATCGGCTGGACGATCAGGGCGAGGTTTTGTTCAATCAATTCTACATCACCTTCGTTGTTGTTCACTTCAATGTTGATGGTAGACCATACGCCTGAAAAGGCACTGAAGCCGTGAATGCGGTTGCGACTGGGTTGTACTGCCAAGGCGACATTGCCCCGCGTCGCGTAGTGGTCACCTTCGCGGTTGTTGACCGGAACTTCCAGATTGGCCCAATTGCCATTGATGCCGCTGAATGCGCGCAGCGCGTTCTGACCGGGCTGAACCACCAGGGCCACGTTGGTGTCTACCATGTAGCGATCGTCTTCGTCAGTGTTGATGATCACTTCCTGGCTTACCCAGGCTCCTTTTTCAGCACTGAATGCACGGAGCTGGTTTTGACCGGGTTGCACCACCAGTGCTACCCTTGATAGGTAAAAGGTGGGATTGATTTCTGACATAGCTTATTTGGGAAGAATTTGGTCAAATCTAAGACTTGGAACCAAGGTGCCTTCTAATTGATCACCTGGGCCAAAAGTTTTAACTTTGGTGTAAGTTGATGCTTTTGGCACCGCATAAACATCGAGCTGTTTGGTTTTTAAATTGACAATCCAAACTTCCTGAATGTTGGCTTGAGCATAGAGTGGCAATTTGATTTCACGGTCTTTTTCAAGCGTCGAATCGGCAACTTCTATCAAAAAAAATACTTCAGCAGGAGTAGGATGTTGATCAAAATAGAAATCATCTCTCCATTCTAAGACCGCAATATCGGGCTGTGGTTCAGAATATTTTCCCAATGCAATGGGGTTCTGGATGGCAACCAGATGGGTATTACCCAGTATTTTTTCCAATATTTTTTGAAGTCGATTAACTGTACCACTGTGAGGGCTATTGATTGGACTCATTTCAACAATTTCTCCATTCAGCAATTCGATCCGTGCATTTTCCAATAAACCATACGCTCCCAACTGATGGTAAACTTCAGTTGAAAACTTGAATCTTTGAATAGCGCTGTTCGTGGTCGATGCCATATAAAACTGGTTTGATGCAAGTTATCTAAATTAGATTACAATTGCAAGCGCCTTAACCTAGCCCAAAAACTGCCGCAAGTAGTTGCGTGCCGTCAGAATGGCGCTGTTGACATCGGCGGCTGAACCTTCGTAGGCTTTGTCTTCCACCTCGATACAAACCGGCCCGCGGTAGCGCACATCGGTGAGCGCGGCAAAAAACTGTCGCCAATTGACGTCACCCAGCCCAGGCAATTTGGGGGAGTGGTATTCCAGCGGATTGGCCATAATCCCCACCCGATTGAGTTTATCCGGATAAACCTTGGCGTCTTTGAGGTGGATGTGGTGCAGGCGATCCTTGTAATCGTAAATCGGACGGATCGGATCCATCATTTGCCACACCAGGTGAGAAGGGTCGTAATTGAGCCCAAACACCCGGCTGGGAATCAGTTCGAACATTTGGTCCCAAACAGCAGGGCTGATGGCGAGGTTTTTCCCTCCCGGCCACTCGTCATTGCTGAAAAACATCGGACAGTTTTCAATCCCGATTTTGACATTGTATGCTTCCGCCGTTTTGATAATTTCGGGCCAAACCTGGGCAAATTTTTTCAAGTTGTCGGGGATGTTTTTGAATTGATCCCGGCCAATAAAGGTATTCACCACGGGAATTCCCAATGCTGAAGCCGCCTTGATCACTTTTTGGATATGCGCCCGAAAAAATGCCCCCTGGTTTTCGTCGGCATCCAAGGGGTTGGGGTAATAACCCAACCCTGAAATATACACGCCCGTTTGTTGTTGTACGGCCTGGATGTGGCTGATGGAAGCGGCGTCGAGCGCTTCCACGTCGATGTGGCTCACCCCGGCGTAACGGCGTGCATCGCTGTTGTTGCGGGGCCAACACATGATTTCTACACAGGTAAAACCATTGGCTGCGGCATAGGCCATAACCTCTTCGAAAGAATGCTCAGCGAGAATGGCGCTGACGAAACCGAGATCTAACATAACTTTTAAAAGATGAGCGGTGAAACAGTACTGCAAAATACACGGAAAGGAATAATAATGCAAAATGGAACAGGCTTTATTAAAGGACTTGAATAAGTCGGAGCTGTTGAAGTGGGATGGAGATAAAATAACCCGCCAAGGAGAAATTTGAAGGCGGGTCACTGAAAACTTTTATCTTAGTGACGGAAAAGAAATAAACACCAAACGAAAAACCAAATTCGCCATGTCCACGCGCCGCAATTTCCTGCAAAAATTCAGTGCTCTAGCGGCTTTGAGCGCTACACCTCCATTTTTAGACAGCGCCCAAGGCAAGACCTTTTTGCGCAGCATTGACCGCGTTGGCGGACTGAGCCTCGAAGAAAGTATCCAGGATGAAACGTTTTGGTACCAGGTGCGCCAGGCCTATACCGTTTCTTCTTCGCTGATCAACCTCAATAACGGTGGGGTTTGTCCACAACCCAAGGTGGTACAAGAAGCGGTAGAGCGCTACAACCGCTTGAGTAACGAAACGCCTTCCTACTACATGTGGCGGGTGCTGGACGAAGGCCGTGAACCCCTGCGTCGGCGCTTGGCGGATCTGGCGGGTTGCTCCGCCGAGGAAGTGGCCATCAACCGAAATTCCTCGGAGGCCCTGGAAACGGTCATTTTTGGCTTGCGCCTGCAGGCTGGCGATGAGGTAGTACTCACCAAGCAGGACTATCCCAATATGATTAATGCCTGGAAGCAACGCGAAAAACGCGACGGGATCGTGTTGAAATGGATCAATCTGGAATTTCCTTCCGAAGACAAAAACTACATCGTCAAGACCTTTGCTGAAGCTTTTACGGCCAAAACCAAGGTCGTACACGTCACCCACCTGATCAACTGGATTGGTCAAATCCTGCCAGTGAAAGAGATCGCACAAGAAGCCCACAAACGGGGCATCGAAGTGTTGGTGGATGGTGCTCATACTTTTGCGCATTTCCAATACAGCATCCCTGATTTGGGTTGTGATTATTACGGCACCAGCTTGCACAAGTGGCTGTGCGCGCCATTTGGCAGCGGTATGTTGTACGTACGCAAAGATAAAATCAAAAACCTTTATCCTTTACTAGCTGCACCGGATGCAGAAAGTGAAGACATTCGCAAGTTTGAAAACCTGGGTACCCGTTCCTTTGCCATCGAACAGGGCATCAACCAGGCGATCGATTTCCACGAGATGATTGGCGGAGAGCGCAAGGAAAAACGCCTGCATTACCTCAAAAACTACTGGGCAGAAAAGGTCAATAAATTGCCCAAAGTGCAGGTGAAAACTTCACTGAAGCCTGAATTTGGCTGCGCCATTGGCATGCTTGCCATCGATGGCAAAAAACCGGGGGAAGTAGCCGATTTCTTTTACCGCAACTTCAAAATTCACTCGGTAGCCATTGAATGGGAAAATATCAAAGGGGTGCGTTTGACCCCGAATGTGTACACGACCACGCGGGAGTTGGATACCTTGGTGACAGCGATTCAGCAGTTGAGTAAGCAGGCATAGATTTGCTCATTTTTCAATTACAATATCCACTCGCCTGTTCAGCGACTTTCCTTCGGCACTGGAATTGCTGGCTGCAGGCTTGGTCGATCCATATCCTTTCACTTCCAATTGAACCGAAGTGGGAATCCCCCGGTTTTTCAAAGCCGTGGCGACCGCGTTGGCGCGACTTTGCGACAAGAGCAAATTGTCTTTGGCATTGCCCACATCATCGGTATGGCCTTCGATGCGACATTTGGCTTCAGGGTTGTAATTGAGCATACGCACCGTTATGGCCAGGATAGAATCTGCCGCTGACATGAGTTCAGATTTGCCTGTTTCAAAAGAAACTTTTTCGCTAAAACGAATTTTGATCCCCTCGTCATCTTGTTGAATATAGCGTTTGGCTTCGTCTTCCATAGGTTTAAAATCAAAAGGTTTGAAGGCTTTATCCTCCGGGGTTTTGAACATCAATACAAGTCCCATTCGATTGGGCAAACCTTGAAAATACCATACTTTGATGTCGTGAAAACCAGCATCGAGTTTAATTTTACCTTGTTTCATTTCTCTGAATTGACGAGAGCCATCACGATTAATGACTTCAACAGAATCAATCCACAAACGGGAACCATCATCAGATTGCAGCAAAAATTCGTAAACATTGGGCGTCTTGACTTCAAATCGTCCAGTGTAGATGATGGCAAAAACTTCTTTTCCCTTGGGTACCCCTGGAAAAGTAGCATTCAAAAGTCGTTCGGTGATGAACAATTTTTGGGCATATACATAACCAATTGGAGTGGTTTTTTCAATTTCAGGATCGTAGCCTTTTTTAGGGTCGATGCCATCTCGTGGGATCACGAAATTGTAAATGGTTCCTTTAAACCCAATCAAGAAGGGCTCGGTGCGGCCCAAATCTTCTGCATTTTGGGCAAAGAGCAGCAGCGGGAAGCAACAAAAGAGAGTCAGGGTTAAGGCACGGGGCATGACTGGAGCATTAATGGTGATGTAATCAGTATCACCTTAATAACTAGGTTTACCCGGAAAGTTACAGCCTTGAAATAAAATTATTTGTCGTGTTGATTACCGCCCAATCACCATCTTCCGTGACACTGTATTGAGCCCGTCCGTCAGCGTAAAAACGTACAGACCTGGAGCCAAATCATTTGCCTCAAAAGAAATTCGATTGATGCCTTGCGAAATTTGCACCGGACGACGTTGGATCAACCTGCCCATGAGGTCATACACCCGGAAGTCAAATTGCCCACGGATGTCAGCATCCACTTCGATTTGGGTGTAACCGCTGAATGGATTGGGTACATTGCCCATGCGCAGTTTGGTGGCCGCTAATTCACGCGTAGAAGACGTGCGACAAGCCGCTGAACCTTGTGGGCGAATGTATAAATAGTAATTCCCCTCAGTGAAAAGCTGAGCATTGGGGAATGTAATATCGATGGGCAGCACACTGTTAACCTGGCCTTTGATTTTTAAGTCGGTTACACCGATATTCGCTGCGCTGGTGGGGGTACCCGAGACGATGATACACCCTCTGGATTCAGCCGGGAAAACACAATTGGGCGGATTGCAGGTATAGCTCAACCCCACAGGCATGTTTTCAACCGCCTTGGTAGTGCTGAGTTGGATGCTGTTGACCGGAAGTTCTCCAAAAAGTCCGGCATTGAAACTTTTGGGAACCGACAGCGTAAAGACAAAATCGAAGTAGGTATTCAAACAGGCGGTATCGGAGATACCACCTTTAAGATTGGTTTTGGAGTAGGGGAGTGGGAATACCCCATAAGAAGTGTCAGGGATCGTTGAGTCAGGTTTGCACGTTACGGTTTGTTGAGCAACCACAAGACCCGCCAAGGACAACACCGTCAGGGCAGAAAGTATAATTTTTTTCATAACACCAGTTTTGGTTCAAGGTTTTGTGCCCTTAAACTGAAATGACCGCATGCAAAATAAGCATTTCAGCTGGATTGGGCAATTTTTTATTGGATAAAGCCAAGCTGCGACGAAGTGCATAGATTTAACAAAAAAATCAATAATTTTTGAAGCGTTTCTTACATTTCATCAGCGTCTTGCTTATCTTTTCACTGAATTGAAAAACGAAAAAATGCAGGACTTGTTTCGCTCGGTGTTGGCATTTGTTTTATTGATTTTTGTGCAGACCAATCTACATGCCCAAAACGCTACCTTGCGTGGGCGTGTGACCACCATTGATCACGAGCCGCTCCTTGGGGCCTCGGTTTATGTGTCCGCTGAAGTAGGAACGGCTACCGACTCGGCAGGTCTTTTTGAGCTCAATCCAACTCCGGGCAACATCAACCTCACGGTTTCATATCTGGGCTACAAAACCTTCACTCAAAGTATTGGCATTGTGGCCGGACAAACCGTAGAAGTAGACATCATCCTGCAAGAAGAGACCACGATCCTGAACACCGTAACCTTTACGACAGGTCGTTTTGAAAAACGCCTGGGCTCCGAAACAGTCAGTATTGAAGTGCTAAAACCCAGCCTGATCAACAACAGCAACAAGTTTCAACTAGACGAAGCCCTGCAAAAAGTGCCCGGACTTACGGTCATCGATGGACAGGCCAATATCCGCGGAGGTTCTGGGTTCTCTTACGGTGCAGGCAGTCGGGTTTTGCTCTTGATGGATGATATTCCGATTCTGCAACTCGATGCCGGATTTCCGAACTGGAACGACATCCCCATCGAAAACGTAGGCCAGATTGAAGTGGTCAAAGGGGCGGCCTCTTCGCTTTACGGGTCAGCTGCCATGAACGGAGTAGTCAATTTCCGTACCGCTTACGCAACAGCAGAACCCGAAACCAAACTCACGCTTTTCACCTCTACTGTAGACGCGCCAGCCGATACTCGGTTCAAATGGTGGGACAATGCACCCCTGACGTTTGGCACCAGTTTTTCACACAAACAAAAGCTGGGCAAACTCGATCTGGTCAGCAGCGTATTTTACCTCAACGAAACTTCCCACAACGACAGCACCTTTACGAAATATGGGCGGGTGAACCTCAATACCCGTTATCGACTGTCCAAACGGATGACCCTGGGGGTCAACCTCAACCTCAATGGTGGCAATAACAGCAGTTTTTTCTTCTGGAAAGCGGATAGCCTCAAGTACAGCCCGTTTCCGGGTACGGTGTCGAAAAACCAACCTTTGCGTTTCAACATCGACCCACATCTGACTTATTATGACGGCAGCGGAAATCGGCACAAACTGCTCAGTCGTTATTTAAAGGTAGAAAACCGGGTGAGCAACGGGCGTTCCAACTTCTCGGAGCAATACTACCTGGAGTACCAGTTTCAACGCAACATTAAGGCCATCGACCTGAATGTTACTGCCGGTGCGGTGTACATCGGTTCGGATGTGGAAGCGGAATTGTATGGAGACACCACCTTCCATTCGCGCAACCTGGCGACGTATATTGACTTTGAAAAACGTTTTGGTACTAAACTGACCGTTTCGGCGGGTTTTCGTTATGAGTCCAATTTGATCAACAACCCCGGCTTTACTTATCCGGGTGGGGTAGTAGAGCCTTCGCAGGAAAAGGAAGCCAAACCCGTGCTCCGCCTGGGGGCCAACTACCAGATCGGCGATTATTCCTTCTTGCGGGCTTCCTGGGGGCAGGGCTATCGTTTTCCAACCATTGCGGAAAAATTCATCTTTACCAGTCTGGGGGGCTTTAACATTTCACCGAACCCCGATTTGCAATCTGAAACGGGCTGGTCAACCGAATTGGGCATCAAACAAGGCCTTAAACTGGGCAGCTTAAAAGGCTTTCTGGACCTAGCGCTCTTCCGCACGGAATATCAGGACATGATGGAATTCAACTTTCTTGGCCTCCTGCGGGGCTTCAGTTCCATCAATACGGGCGGCGTGCGCATCACAGGGTTGGATGCAAGCATGGTGGGCGAATTTGACTTGTTTGGCTGCCCAACGGTATTCACTGCAGGTTATTTGTTCATCGATCCCAAATTCCTGGATTTTGACCTGAGCCCCCAGGAGCCAGGGGTGCCACCCACGCCCGGACAACGCAATGCCATCGGGAGTTCATCCACTGAAAATGTGCTGAAATACCGCTCGCGCCACAACTACAAATTTGACATTGAAACCCAGATTAAAAATTTCTCGCTTGGTTTTGCAGGCAATTATTTCAGCTTTCAGGAGGCGATTGACCGGACCTTTGAATTCATCGTGCCCGGCATTAAATCCTACCGCGAAATGAACAACCACGGCGTAACTTTGCTGGACATACGGGTGGCATATCGACCAATTGACAATTTGAAATTGAGTTTTTTAGTCAACAATGTGGGGAATGCGGAGTATGTGTCAAGGCCGGGCTTGATGGAAGCGCCACGGAATTTTGGATTGCGGGTGGATTGGGGATGGTGAGGAATGTCTTCTGTTTATCCCATTTGGATTCACAGCAACACGCGCTATGAGGCGTTCAATTTGAATTTTTACCCTTTTTTGCCCCAAGCATCACCCTCCACTCCAAATACTCCCGCATCGCCCAACCGAGCAGTACCATGTACACTCCGGCGGTGAGGTAAACCCCTGCCCAGGCAAAAATGACCACGCACAAGCCATAAATGACCAGCCAAAAAAGCCAGGCCTCCAGGTAGTGTTTGGCCAGCAATACTGTGGCCACGATGCTACTTACCGCCAGCAGCGGATCGGTAAAATTAAAAGAAGCAGGTTGGGGAAACCAGCGGGGAGCCAACTCATGCACCTGCGCCAGCAGAATGGTGAGGTTGATGGTGGGCATAAAAATAGCAATGGCGGACAGGATGAGCCCCATTCCCGAAAGCCTTTTGATCTCGGGTGCTACAGTGCCTCTTCCGCGCAGCCAGACGATCAGGTTGTACACCACCAAAAAGACCTGTAAGCCCATCAATCCGTACAAGTTGATTTGGTAAAAAAACAGGAAATAAGCAAAATTACTCAGGATCGCGACGGGCCAGCTCAGTTGCTTGTTTTGCCGCAAGAGATAAAAGGCCAGCAGGCAAAAACTGGCGGCGAGGGTTTCGATCAGGCTGAGGTCGTAATCACCAACTTGCAGCAGGCTGAAGTCGAGGTGCCAAAATTGGGTGCTTTCCATTTTTTGTGGAACTTTAGGTGTTTATTGCTAAAATCGGAGCCGGCCACTTTTCGCATGAGCTCCTGTCCCTATCTGCTCCCAAAATAAGCCTTAATTAGGGAAAAATCCCTTATTTTTGCACCAACGAACACTTCAACACCAATTATATAAACGTATAAAGATGCAATACCGCCGTTTTGGACGCACTGAAATGCAAGTCAGCGAAATGGGTTACGGCATGTGGGGCCTGGCCGGGTGGAAAGACTCTGACGATGACGAAACCTGGAAATCCCTGTTGTTATCCGTAGAGTTGGGCTGCAATTTTTTCGACACTGCCTGGGCTTATGGAGACGGGCGCAGCGAAGAGATATTGGGCAAATTGCTGCGGCAATTCCCGGACAAAAAGCTGTACGTCGCCAGCAAAATTCCACCAAAAAACCGAAAGTGGCCTTCCAAACCACAGTTTACCCTAGACGAAGTTTTTCCTTCCGACTACATCGAAGAATATGTCAACGACAGCTTGAAAAACCTGGGTACGGATAGCATTGACCTCATGCAATTCCACGTCTGGGAAGATGCCTGGGCCGAGCGCGATGAATGGAAAGAAACCTGCGCCCGCCTCACCCAGGCTGGGAAAGTACAACACTGGGGCATTAGCATCAACCGTTGGGAACCCAACAATAGCCTCCGCACTTTGGAAACTGGTCAGATCAGCGCAGTCCAAGTCATCTACAACATTTTTGACCAAAACCCCGAAGATCAACTTTTCCCTTTGTGCCGCAAACTCGACATTGGGGTGATTGCCCGCGTGCCGTTTGACGAGGGTACACTTACGGGAACTTTGACCAAAAACACTACATTTCCTCCTGGCGATTGGCGGGGAACCTATTTTGTGCCCGCAAACCTCATCCCCTCCGTCGAACGCGCCGACGCACTCAAACCACTGGTACCCGCAGGCATGACCATGGCCGAAATGGCCCTGCGTTTTATCTTGTCCAATTCCGACGTACACACCACCATTCCGGGAATGCGCCGCGAACGCAACGTGCGCATGAACATGGCCAGCAGCGACGGCAACGGACTGTCTGCGGACTTGTTGAATGCCTTGAAGGCGCACCGCTGGGATCGGGAGCCGACATCGTGGTCACAATAAAAAGCGAAAAGCGAAAAGCGAATAGCGAAAAGTAAGCACACAATTGGTTTTTCACCGTGTACTATTTTT
>ENA-UOWO01001420-UOWO01001420.1-activated-sludge-metagenome-genome-assembly--contig:-NODE-1420-length-31908-cov-6.589018_pt1 | contig 31908 bp, 21 predicted proteins | sample MGYA00238148_ERZ761564 | MGnify/ENA primary metagenome ERZ761564 (study PRJEB28885, sample SAMN05720194) | activated sludge metagenome | isolation source: Anaerobic digester | place: USA...
AAATTATGCACATTCTTTGGAAGGTAAAGTATCTTAGAATACACAGATAATACCAATACCAATTCTAATGCCGATGTTGTTTGAAAAGATTACAATCGAAAAAGCGAAAATTGAAAAAGGCTTACTCTAAATTATTGAAAATGCTTATACGTAAGGGATAGTAGCGAAAATCACCACGCCCTAAAGCGTGGTATTGCAGCGAATAGCCCGACCCGTCTGCCTCAGCGGGTTACGCCAAAATAAAAATAGTTTATAAAGTTTTGGGAAGTATTAATCTGGCGTTCATGCTTGAACCATAGAATGCACTCATTTCGTCGATTGTATAAGCGTCTTCAATTCGATGTTCGCCGATAGAAGTTCGTCGTAAGGATTTAAGATATCCACCACAGCCTAATGCCTCGCCCAAATCATTTGCTATTGAACGGATATAGGTTCCACTACTACATTCAATTAAAAAATGAATTTCAGGAAGGTTAAAATGGGTAATTTCAAAACGAAGAATATTTACTTGTCGACTTTTCATGATAACCTCTTTGCCTTGTCGGGCTAGTTCGTAAACTGGTTTTCCTTCTTGTTTGATAGCAGAATGAATGGGAGGAAACTGTGTGATTTCGCCTTTGAAATTTTCGACAGCCTTTAAAATAATTTCATTGGTAAGATGATCGATATTTTTTTTATCTTGAGGAAAGCTTTCTAAATCATAGGTTGGAGTGACTTCACCCAATTGTATAATGCCAGTATATTCTTTTTGTAAACCGATTAAAGCAGTTAGTTTTTTAGTTGATTTTCCAGTGCAACAAATTACCAAACCTGAGGCTAAAGGGTCGAGGGTGCCTGCATGTCCGATTTTAGCTTTTGTCCACTTTTTTAGTTGCGCTACTACAGCAAAAGAGGTCCACCCATAAGGTTTATCAACCAAAATCATTTCACCTTCGAGGTGGTTCAATGTATCTAAACTTTTTTTCATCGTGGGCAAAGGTATATTAATAGCTTTTTTATCACATATTAATATGGGGGATATGTATAAAACTATTGGTTATTAAGATTGTATAAAATCTGTTTTTATTTATGCTATTAAGTTTCCTAAATAATTAGGCTTTAGTGTATATATTTGCTCTCAATTAAATAATTTGATTCAAAATTTATGGCAACAACAGCAGATATGCGATCGGGCTTAATCATTAAAGTAGATGGTAGCCTTTACTCAGTAGTAGAATTCGGACAAAATAAAACGGCACGTTCAGCAGCTAAAGTCTGGGCAAAATTAAAAGGTGTCGATAATAGTCGAAACATTGAAATTACATGGAATAGTGGTGAAACGATTTTCCCTGTACGAATTGAAAAAAGAATTTATCAATATCTTTATAAAGATGAAACTGGATATAGTTTTATGGATAATGAATCTTTTGAACAAATTACAGTTGCAGAAAATTTAGTGAATGCACCTCAATTTTTAAAAGATGGTCAGGAAGTAACTGTTTTAGTAAATGGTGAAACAGATTTGCCGATTGGTGTTGAGCTTCCTGATAAAATTGATGTATTGGTTACGTATAGCGAACCAGGCATGAAAGGAGATACAGCAACAAGAACTTTAAAACCTGCAACAATTGAAACAGGTGCAACAGTGAATGTGCCTTTGTTTGTAAATGAAGGTGAAATGATACGTATTAGCACCAAAACAGGTGAATATGTTGAGAGAGTAAAAAGCTAGTTTTTTTTATTAAACCCAAACTATTAAAATTTTAAACCAATGGCTAAAGCAAAAAAAGCGGCTCCTAAAAAAGTGGCCCCCAAAAAGGTAGCATCTAAAAAACCAAGTTCAACTCCAGTTGTAAAGGCGGTTGCTCCGAAGTCAGCAGAAAAAATGCCTTCACCAATTTTTAATATTAATGAAATTAATGATTTGATTAATGCAGTTAATCATTCAAATGTCAGCGAATTAAAATTAGAAAAAGGTGATTTTAAAATTACTATTCGCCAAGGTGGTGAAGTAGTAAGTTCAAAACAAACTGTTGTACATGCTGCCCCAATGGTTGCAACATCAATACAGGCAGCACCGGCGCCAGCACCAGTAGCTGCAACACCTGCTGCACCAGCAGCGCCAGTGAGTGATGTTTCAGATGCTTCATTGCATACCATCAAATCACCTATGATAGGTACTTTTTATCGATCATCTGGACCAGGCAAACCATTGTTTGTAAATGTGGGTGATGAAATTAAAGAAGGTGATGTGATTTGTATTGTTGAAGCAATGAAATTATTTAATGAAATTGAAAGTGAAGTCAGTGGTAAGATTGTAAAGGTTTTGGTTGATGATACTTCTCCAGTAGAGTACGATCAGCCATTATTTTTAGTACAACTTAATTAATTTGAAGGTTTATTGATGAATGTATTTATTTCATGCATAATTTTATTGTGCTTGAATAAATAAAAATCAACACGCTTTAAAATAAGTAATTATCATATTACCTTAGAATCAAATTTCTAAATTCAAGAACCATGTTTAAAAAGATATTAATAGCCAATAGAGGTGAAATTGCATTACGCATTATTCGTACTTGTCGTGAGATGGGCATTCCAACGGTTGCAGTTTATTCAACAGCCGATAAAGATAGTTTACATGTTCGATTTGCAGATGAAGCGGTTTGTATTGGAAAGCCATCGAGTAGTGATTCGTATTTAAACATACCCCATATTATGGCTGCGGCTGAAATTACCAATGCCGATGCAATACATCCGGGTTATGGCTTTTTAGCTGAAAATGCAAAGTTTGCGGAAATTTGTGGTCAACATAAAATTAAATTTATAGGACCAACTCCTGAGATGATTAATTCGATGGGAGATAAAATTACGGCTAAAGAAACCATGATAAAAGCTGGAGTACCTTGTATTCCAGGTTCTGTAGGCTTAATTGAAACCGTGGCGGACGCTAAAAAACAAGCTAAGCGAATTGGATATCCAGTTATTTTAAAAGCCACTGCAGGTGGTGGTGGAAAAGGAATGCGTTTGGTTTGGAAAGAATCGGAAATTGAAAAAGCATATGAAAATGCCAAATCAGAAGCTGCTGTATCTTTTAAAAATGATGGTATTTATCTTGAAAAATATGTTGAAGAACCTCGTCATATTGAAATACAAATTGCAGGCGACCAATATGGTAAAGCCTGCCATTTAAGTGAGCGCGATTGCTCGATTCAACGTCGTCATCAAAAATTGGTTGAAGAAAGTCCTTCTCCATTTATGACACCTGAGTTGCGTAAAAAAATGGGTGAAGCGGCTATTAAAGCGGCTAATTCAATTAGTTATGAAGGCGTAGGAACCGTTGAGTTTTTGGTTGATAAACATCGTAATTTTTACTTCATGGAAATGAATACACGTATTCAAGTTGAGCACTGTGTAACAGAAGAAGTCATTAATTATGATTTAATTAAAGAGCAAATTAAAATTGCAGGCGGTGTGCCCATTTCAGGTAATAACCATGAACCAAAAATGCATGCCATTGAATGTCGTATCAATGCCGAAGATCCGTATAATGATTTTAGACCATCACCAGGAAAGATAACCGTTTTGCATACGCCGGGTGGACATGGGGTCCGTATTGATTCGCATATTTATGCAGGCTATACCATACCTCCTTTTTACGACTCTATGATTGCAAAAATTATTGCCGTGGCACAAACACGTGAAGAAGCGATTAATACGATGAGTAGAGCCTTGAGTGAATATGTTATTGAAGGTATAAAAACGACAATTCCTTTTCATCAGCAGCTGATGCAAAATGAAGATTTTAGAAAAGGCAATTTCACAACCAAGTTTATGGAGACGTTTGAATTGAAATAAGAAGAACTCAGTTTGCTTTTTATATTAATTAACTAGTCACGAAAGTATTTCAGGATATTACTTCTTGAATTCAATAGTGATTAAGTCTTGTTCAATTATTATTTTTAGTTGCCGAACTTGAACCCAAATTTTGTTGTGTCAATAGTAGACTATCCCCAGGTGGGATAAATATAAATGATTTGAGTTTGGTACTGATATACCTCATTCAGTTTGTATAATGCCTTTTATAAATAGAAACTAATCTATCATTTCGAGGTTCTGATGTTGGCGGCCGGGATTGCTGAAATTTATCACACATTCAATAATTTTCTATGGATTAAATTTAATGTATTGGGCTAACCCTATCATGGTAAGCATTTCGTCAAATTACATTATAAGGAATTCATCTTTGACGACAATATTTATTAATTCAATTTATATAAAATTGGAAAGATGACATTAAAGTTTTCAAATGTGCCTTAGGCTTATTTAAAAATACAGTGATATTACTTTTGTCATTTACAGTTGTACTGAAAAACTAGCGTTTCAAGAAAAGTATGGTAAACTAATGTTAGAAGTTTATATTCTTATTTTTTCTTCTTCTTACTTGTAACTTCAGAATAATTACCGAAAGACATAAATACGCTGGCCCCAAAATAGGTTACTTGATTTTTTCCAAAAGCCGGCTTTACAAATAAACGAAGTCCCATATTATTATTGTTCTCTCGATCAAATTTATATGGTAGTGTCAAACCAGCATGAATTAATAATCCGACTGATTTACCCGACATAAAATCATAAACACTTTCACCTTTAGCCCTGTCAACTGTTACAATATTTTTTGTTTGAGGACTTAGAGGCACTGTAGCACTTCCACCCTCGTATCCTACATCAGTATTCGTAATACCTAAACCTAAACCAAAAAAGTATCCAATCAATTTGTCTAAATTTTCGTCATTCTTTTTATTGAGCCTGCCTCCATTTAAATCGGCTGCAATATTCAAATCATATAGAAATGAAGACTCCTCAGATTGAGAATTCGCTGTAAGGCCAAACGAAATTGGAACGCCAACTGAGAGGCTATGTTTCATCAATTCTGAAATATGAAATTTTGGATATACATAAATACCCGCTCCTGCTGCAGATATTTTATATGTTTCAAAAGAAGTAGTTTTATTACCTTGTTGATTTGTTGATAATATCATATAATTTACTTCTTTGTTATTTGAAATAGCAAGCGTTGCACCACAGTCAATTTGAAATTGCGCTGAAGTGAATTTTGCCAATATCAAGAAAGCGATGAATAATGTACTTATTTTCATGTTTTTAATTTTTGGTAAAGATATACGCGAAAGGTTAATATCCTAATAATATTTCAGAATTCTAAATCGGTTTTCGCACTAAAAGTAAACCAGATAACCTATTGAAGAATTTATATATTGATTGAGTGCATTGTTTCAAAATAAAACCTCGGATAGAGAATAGTAATGATGACTTTACTAGATTCTATTCTCCTTGAAAATCTTTTTGTACTTTCACCATTCCAAATACTTAAAAAATGAAATACTTATTTCTATTACTTTTAGCAATGCCTTTTTTATCTTTTGCACAAACCGATTTTAAAGATATTGATGGGAAATGGCAAGAAGAGAAAAGAACAAAAAAGAAAAACAAAGAAATTGATTTTACTGATACGCTGAGAATGGAAATTCGGCCTGATGGATTTATGATGATTCGACATACTCAAGGTCCAACCCTTACTGGTGAGGCCGAAATGAAGGGTAAGAAAATTATATTACAAGACACGAAGTTTATAATAGTTGAATCAAGTAAAAATACCTTGGTGTTGAATGATGATGAGGGCAATCATCATTTCAAAAAAATGATAGAATTTACGAGTGCACCAGTTACTAAGTTGATTCCAGGTGTTGAAGAAGGTAAAAAAGATATTAGTATTGGCACCTTAAAAGGAAGATGGACCATTTATAAGAAAACAGATCCAGATTTTAGTAGAGCAAAATTTTATTTAAAAAGTATCGATTTCAAAGAAGACAAAGGAAATGGTACTTATGAAGGTATAGCGAGTTTTAATAATAACGATTCTGTATATTCAACACAAGCCTTTATTTATATTAAGGGAACTGATTTAGTGATAAGCTCTGATGAAGAAACATTCAAAGCAAAAGTGATGAAATCAGATGGAGAAGAAATGATTTTAAAGAGTGGTACAATACATTATTTTATGAAACAATTTGGCAAAAATTAATTCAGTTTTTGTGAGATTACACATATAATAAAATAGATCATTTACATATAAAATCTAAATGGAATTCCGTATTGCACCTCTTATCATGGCTGTTTTGAATTTGATTATCATTCTTTCAGTCAATCCTAATATTAATGATATGATACCTCTGAGTAGTGTATCTAATATTTATAAAATTTTAATTCCGTTTGTAGTGATTTTCTTTATGTCTTTTGGAGCTTATTCAAGACATAGTTATTTTTCAAAGACTTATAAAATTGCTTTTTATTTCATTCAATGTTTAAATATTTGCTTAGCCATTTATTATGTATACGCAATAAAAAGTCAACATTTGGGTTAATCGTGTTGGCGACTGTAACTCAACTCAAGTAAAAAAAATGGTTTAAGTTTAAATGATAAGTATCTCTTAGGCGTTCATAATATGTCATTCACCGCAATATGACAAAATAATGACAACACACGCTTTCTCCTTCGCTTAATGTTTAATAAATTGAATGAAATTAGTAAAGAGTATGAAGAAATTGTTAACATTTATAATTTTATTAAGTCTTTCTTATAGTAGTTTTTCGCAATGTGGTGGTGCTCCAATTCATCATTGGGAATCATGTGTTTTAGAAACAACTAGTTGGAAATATATTCGGCCAACCAATTCTATTCCTAATTGGTATTTGCCAATTTTTAATGATGCTTCGTGGCTAAATGGTATTGGAGGTATTGGTTATGGTGATGGCGACGATAATACAAACATCACCAATCCAACTACAACAGTATACATGCGAAAATCGTTTAATATTGTTGATACAGCCCTAATAAAATCAGCCGTTTTTTGTATGGATTATGATGATGGCTTTGTTGCGTATTTAAATGGTAAAGAATTTGCACGTGCCAATATGGGAGCCAATCAACAATTTAATACATTGGCACTTAGTCAGCACGAAGCCAATATATATCAAGGTATACCAGCCGATTATTTTATTATACCACCTGCTTCACTCGATACCTTATTGGTGAATGGTACAAATCTGTTGTCAATTGAAGTTCATAATGCAACCACGAATTCGCCTGATTTAAGTTCTCGACCCTTTTTACAATTAGCAATTTTAAATGCAACATTTAGTTATTCACCTACGCCTTCATGGTTTATCCCCCCTACACCTTTAGAAACAAATTTGCCAATTATTTCAATTAATACACTTGGACAAACCATTGTTGATGATCCACGAATTATTTGTGATATGGGTATCATTTATAATGGTGTTGGTGCAATGAATTGTATATCTGATCCATTTAATAATTATAATGGAAAAATTTCAATTGAATATCGAGGTTCAACTTCGCAAGGTTTTCCCAAAAAGCCTTATGGGTTTAGCACCGTGGATGCTTTAGGTAACAATTTAGATTCATCTCTCTTAGGTTATCCTAAAGAGCATGATTGGATATTATTGAATCCTTATACCGATAAAACATTTATGCGTGATGCCTTAATTTATGATTTAGGAAGGGCTTTAAATTGGTATGCAAGCAGGACAAAATTTGTTGAATTAGTGATTAACGGAATCAATCAAGGCGTTTATGTTTTATTAGAAAAAATAAAAAGAGATGATGATCGAGTAGATATTGGAAAAATAACGCCTACTGCCAATAGCGGCGATTCGCTAACAGGTGGCTATATTTTTAAAGTAGATAAATTTACTGGAACAAGTGGTGGCGCATGGACAACAAGTCAAGGAATTTCAATTCAACCCCACGATCCAAACTATCTTCAAATTACAAGTACCCAAACAAGTTATCTTCAAAATTATATCAACAATTTTGAAACTAGTTTATGGAGCTCAAGTTTTGCAGACCCCAATACAGGTTATAGAAAGTTTGCGAATGTGTATTCGTTTGCCGACTTTTTTATTTTGAATGAAGTAAGTAATAATATTGATGGATATAGATTAAGTTCATTTATTCATAAAGATAGAAATAGCAAATGTGGAAGATTTACAATGGGGCCCCTTTGGGATTTTAATTTAAGTTTTGGTAATGGCGATTATTGTAATGGATACCCTTTTACTGGATGGCAATTGTATCAAGGATGTGGGTTAGATGGAAGTGGTTATTGGATGAATAGAATGCTACAAGATCAATGGTTTAAAAATTTATTGAATTGTAGATGGAATGAATTACGCCAAACTACCTTAAGCACCGCTTCTTTACTAGCACGTATTGATACGAACGCTAACTATTTGCGACAAGCCTCTGTGCGCGATTCGGCCATTTGGCAAACCTTAGGAAATTATATTTGGCCAAACGGATGGGTGGCTAATACTTGGCAAGGTGAAATTGATTCTATGAAATTATGGTTGACAAATAGATTGAATTGGATGGATGCCAATATGTATCCATCAACACAAAATTGTTTTACAGCAGCCGGTTTAAATCTTGTGATTGACGAAATTAATTTTAATAGTGATAGCACCATCAGTGGAGGAGATTGGATTGAATTATATAATTATGGAACAACAGCTATTAATATTTCAAATGCAGTGATATTAGATGGCGATCAATATGAAAAATATTGTGTGATTCCGAATAATACAATTATTAATGCTGGACAACGATTAGTTGTTTATGAAGATAGTATAAAGTTTGCCAATCGATATCCAACAGTAACGAATAAAATTGGTCCACTTTGTTTTAAATTAAGCAATGAGGGACAAAAACTTGTGATGCGCGATAAAGATAATAAACTGATTACCTCAGTAACTTATGATGATGAATGGCAATGCGCCTCCGATGGAAATGGACGAACATTACAATTACTGAATACAAGTTCAACCCCTAATAATGCTGCGTCATGGTATGCTGGATGCATAGGTGGTTCGCCTGGTGTTGCTTATACTTCTTGTGTTGAGAATCCTATTTATACTGAAATTAATTATAGTTCAGCCATTTCAAAAGATGCTGGCGATTGGATTGAAATTCATAATAAAAATGCCACGCCATTTAGTTTAAGTGGATGGACAGTTAGAGATGGGAGTAATTCAAATTTGTTTAGTTTCCCATCTGGCTATTCGTTAGATGCTAATAAATATATTGTTTTGTATGAAGATGCTGTAAAGTTTAATTCGCAGTTTCCAAGTGTAACAAATAAATTGGGTCCAATGAATTTTGCATTGAGTGCAACAGGTGATGTGATACGTTTATATGATAATGGAGGAAAACTAAAATATAGCGTATGTTATAGTCCAAATTCGCCTTGGCCAACTACTCCTAATGGCGGTGGAAAAACGCTTGAAAACGGACAATATAGTGGTAATCATAATGCTGCGACATCATGGTTTGCAGGTTGCCCACAAGGCTCTCCAGGCTTTGCTTATAACCCAAATTGTTATCCAGTTGGAATGAATATCGTGAATGAAAATATTTCAACTATTTCAGTTTATCCAAATCCAAGTAGTTCAATATTATTTCTTCAATCGTCAAATGAAATAAAGCAAGTTTCAATTATGGATATTTTAGGAAGAGAGGTCATTGCAATGAAAGGTGATGTGAATGAAATTAATATCGATGGTTTGCCAATTGGGAATTATTTATTGAAATGTTCAGATCATCATCAAACCTATCTGATTAAGTTTTCAAAAAAATAATATCTTTCCAACATGAAGTATATTTCACTTTTGGCTGTCGTATTGGTTTGCAATTTGAATACGTATGCACAAATTTTTACAGCAACACCCAATCAATCGTTACCCGAGGGTTCAAATACCACGTTTAATATTGCAACTACGGGCTTGCCATTTAATTCAAATACTAATTTTGGTTTTTATGAAGTTTGTATTACAATCAACCATCCTTTAGCGAGTGATTTGCGTTTACAACTCGAATCTCCATCTGGCACTTATTTGCAATTACATTATAATAATGGAGGCTCAGCGAATTTTGCCAATGCTTGTTTTAGATTATATGCATCTAAATCAATACGATATAGTAATGCACCTTTCAATGGTGCTTATATGGCTTACGATAATATGTTGGATTTATTAGATAATCAAGATCCTAATGGCGTGTGGAAACTTCATATTCAAGATAATATTGTAAATGGTATAACTGGCACCCTTACAAGTTGGCAACTTAATTTTATTGCAAATCCAAATACTGTTGCAATTAATAATTCATCAACGAATCTACCCATTTTTAAATTGGATATTCCATTAGGTTATATACCCGACGATCCAAAAACGCCTGGTGTATTAAAAATAATAGATAATATTTCAGGTGTTAATAATTTTAATTCAACCCTATTTACTTCGCAACATCAATTGGCAATTGAGCGGCAAGGCTATACTTCTGCTTGGGGCGATAAACCAAATTATGATTTTGAATTTCAAAATTTATTGGGAGATGATACTGCTATTGCCTTACTCAATTTACCTGCTGAAAGTGATTGGATATTAAAGTCGTGTGTTACAGATGAATACATGATGAAAGATCCACTCACATTTGAAATGTCGCGTAGGATGGGATATTATGCGCCACGAACTAAATATGTAGAGTTAATGATCAATGGTGATTATGTAGGCGTTTATATTTTAGAAGAAAAACTAAAACGCGATTCAAATCGAATAGATATTTCAAAATTAAATCCAAATGATACAGCTGGCGTTGAGTTAACTGGTGGGTATATTTTTGAAATAAACCCGAATGGTGATCCTGCCGCTTGGTATTCAAATTATTTAGGCTATCAAGGTCCATTGTTAGTTAGTAATTATGAGTATAAAGTGGTTTATCCAAAACAAAATACTTTACATCCAAAACAGCTCAATTATATACATAGTTATGTTGACAGTTTTGAGGATGCATTGCATGGCGTTAATTATCAAGACCCTAATATTGGCTGGCGAAAATATGCAAGTGAAAAAGATTTAATAGATTTTTTAATAGTAAGTGAGTATAGTACCAATTACGATACTTATGGCCGCAGTACTTATCTCTATAAGGAAAAAAGTACGGATGGCAATAAAATACATTGTGGTCCACCTTGGGATTCCGATAGGGGTTATTGTTGCGATACAGGCTGGGTACATATCATCACCCATGGGTATTGGATATTTCCGTTTTGGTGGCAACAACTCAGAACAGATTCGGTGTTTAATAAAACACTAGCATGTCGATTTGCAAATTTGCGATCAGATGTACTCACTAATAATGCATTCACAAATTTTATCGATAGCAATCAACTACTTATTCAAAACGCGGTTCAACGAAATGTAAATCGATGGCAGAATTATATTGAAAATACGAATCAATTAAAAACAATAATTACCAATCGATTAAATTGGATGGAAGCAAATTTAGGTGGTTCTGTTTTTCCTCCTTTACCTCTAACCACCACCACCTATTGCGCAGGCGATCCGGTAAATATATTTATTGGCAATCAGTATGGATATAATTTTAAACCTGGTCCTGATACCAGTTATTTTGTGCCCACAGTGGCAGGTACCTATAATGCCATTGTAAGTACAAAATATGGATGTGAAACAAAACAAGCAATTACCATAACACCTCATCCACAACCCATTATTGTTGGAAATCAATATCCTTGTAGAAACACTTCTGAACTTTATAAGGTGACACATATACCCGGCACAACCTATGCATGGACAATTAATGGAGGCACACTCACAAGTGGTGGTGGTGTGAATGATTCAACGTGTGCCGTATTTTGGGGCAACCCAACTTTTTGTATGGTAGGCGTCAAACAATCGCTAACTGTAACATGCAGCGATACAGATATTCATCCAATTACCATTCAAAATTGCACAGGTACTCAAGATATTGATGATTCAAAGTATTTATCGGTCTACCCTTCACCGGTTACGAAGCTTTTATCTATTCAAACAGATAAGGAAATTATTGAAATAAATGTTTACGATGCAGCAGGTAAATTGGTACTAGTACAAAAAAGAAAATCTGAAATTGATGTCTCTAGTCTGGCATCGGGCGCTTATTTATTAACGGTGAGAGATAAAGACAAAAGAGTGTATAATACAAGATTTATTAAAGAAGAGTAGATAGAATATTGAGTACTAAATATTGATATAGTGCATCAACATATCATAATTCTGTTGAACATCTTCTTTTGTAAAATCGGTTGAATACATTTCAATTATATTATAACTAAATCTTTCAAATGTTGCCACTAAAGCTTGAATATCATTCGTATTAACTTTTATAGTCACCCAAATTAAACCATGCTCATCACGGTTTTTAATGCTAAGGCTAAGTATACTAATTTCATTGCTTTCGCAAATGCGAGAGATTTCGGAGAGGCTATAATTTCGTTGTTCGAGTTCAAGAACAATAATACTTCCAACATTTTTGATTGCATTATTATCGGTTAAATAATTAAATAAACCATCGATGGTTATGACGCCTGAAAAATGATTGTTTTTATTTACTACTGGCAGTACAGACAAATTAAATTCTTTTGCAATTTTTACAGCCTCATATGGATGAGATCCTTCAAAAACTGCTGGTCGAAAGGTTAAAAACTCAGCAAGCGATAAAGGTTCTTCTGGTGTATCCCAATCTAAAATATCATCTTCAGAAACTAAAGCAATATAATTATCACGTTGAATAAGTGGTAAATGAAAAACTCGGTATTCACTCATTAAGCGTAAAGCCTTTTCTCCACTGTCTTCTAACGACAATACAGGAAACTCTGATGATATTAAACTTTTTGAATCCATTACTTTAGTAGCGTACGGCAAATATCATTAAGAATGTTGAAACAACAAGAATTAATTGGAAATCAATTTAATAGATAAAAATTAGATTCTATAAGGCAAAGTAAACTACGAAGAAATAATTAGCGTCTGTTAATATAGTTGTATGTCTGTCTTGAAAGTTGGAGTTCGAGACTAATTGCGAAGTTTCGTGAGACATTATTGTCGGATTCTAATTAGAGTTCTTATTTAGAAACTCACTCAAAAGAATATTAAACTCTCCAGGAACCTCCATCATTGGGGCATGGCCACATTTATCAACATAATGCAATTCGGAAGTTGGTAGAAGTTTTTTAAATTCTTCGGCAACCATTGGTGGTGTAATGGTATCATTTTTACCCCAAATTAAACATACAGGTTGTTTAATATTTTGAAGTTCATCGCCTAAATGATGACGTATAGCAGATTTAGCTAGGTAAATAATTTTAACAGCTTTTAATCTGTTATTGACAATGCTATAAACTTCTTCAACTAATTCGTCGGTAGCAGATTTTGGATCATAAAAAGTTAATTCAACTTTTTTACGGATATAATCTTTATCACCTCGTTTAGGATAGGTTTCGCCCATGCCATTTTCAAATAATCCTGAACTGCCTGTCAGTGTTATTGTTTTTACTTTTTCAGGATGTTTTAATGCATAAACCAACGCAATATGTCCGCCCAGTGAATTACCTAATAAATGAACTTGTTCAAGCTTTTTTGCTTCAATAAATTTTGCAACATGTTTAGCTAACCCTGATACAGAAGTATCAAGATTTGTTAAATCATAAAGTGGAAGCATTGGAATATAAACAGTATAATTTTCTTTAAAGCAATCTACCAAATCTTTAAAATTACTCAATGCACCAAACAAGCCATGAAGCAAAACCAAAGGTTGACCATTACCTTCTTCTACAAATTTAAATTTACCTAAATGTTTGATTTCGTATTGCATAATTCTAAAGCTTGTCGCAAGATAGTTTTAAAATCGAAAAAAGTGAAACTTTCCATGTCAATTGTTGTTACCATAAGCTTATTGAATTTTTACAATACTTTGAAACGCAGTCCATATAGCACTTTGAAGATAATATTGAATTTTCTTTCTTATGGGTTTATCAATTCTAATCGAACTTTACAAAGTCCGTTTTTAATAAAACCTAATCTTTTAGCCGCTTCTTCTGAAACATCAATCAGACGATGATTGCGAGCATTCATTCTATCATTAATAACAACAATAACTGATTGATTATTTTTTAAATTAGTGACTTTTACATGAGTACCTAATTTTAAAAAATTATTTGCAGCAGTTAAAAAAGTATTGTTGAAATGTTGGCCACTTGCGGTTTTTCGACCATTAAATTTTGGATGATAATAGCTCGCAGTGCCTGTCCACTCTGTTTTTTTATTTTGTGCAAACAAAACAGAGGCTGTCATCAAAACAGAAATCAATAAATATTTACGTAACATAAAATGATGTGAACATATTATTTCACTGCAATATCACCATCATTATTATTCAATACCTCAATATGAACCTCACCTAATCCTTGGTTTAATAAGCCAAGTTTTTCTGCCGCGGCTTGCGATAAATCAATTAAGCGTTTGTTTCGAGGACTCATTCTATCGTTCACTTTAACAACCACACTTTTACCATTGTGCGAATTCGTTACACGTATATAAGTGCCTAATTTTAAAAAGTTATTTGCGCAAGTCAGTTTTTTATTACTAAATGTTTCACCATTACTTGTTTTTCGTCCATTAAATTTTGGATGATAATAACTCGCAACCCCTTTCCAAGCATTGACCGTTACCTTTTTAAATTGAGAAAATGTTGAAGCATTAATAAAAAGAGCGCTGATAATAATAACTAAAACTGCTATGTACTTTAATAGTTTCATAATTCAAATTTTTAGTGAACTGCGAAATTACCCTTTCAAATTGGTGAAAAAACCTGTTTAGGCTTTTGTAAACATAATGAAATGTTAGCCAGCCTCTATTTTACCAAATATTAACCTCTCGTTCTAATAAGATGTTAAAGCGACGTTGTACAGATGTTATAATTTGTTTAGATAAGTCAAAAATCTGCTTTCCTTTGGCATCATCATAGTTTACTAAGCACAATGCTTGTTTAGCATGTACGCCAAAATTGTGTTCACGATAACCCTTCCAGCTGCTTCCATTGGGTGAATTTGTATGTTCTATTAACCAAGCTGCAGGAATTTTTACACCTAATTCACTTTTATATGAAGGCAGATCAGGAAATGTTGAAATCAATTCTTCATATTCGTTCAAACTGATAGTTGGGTTTTTAAAAAAGCTACCAGCATTGCCAATCACTTTTGGATCAGGTAGTTTACTTTTTCTAATTCTAATGACTGCATTTGAAATTGCTTGAATACTCAATTCTTTCACGCCCATGGCATCTAATTCCTGTTGAATATTACCGTATGAAATATTAAAAACAGGCTTTTTACGCAATTCGAGTGTTACAGAAATGATGATGAATTTTCCTTTCTCTTTGTTTTTGAACAGACTATTTCGATATCCAAATTCGCATTCTGTATGGGTGAATGTTTTTTTATTTCCTGATTTTATTTCAATGGCTTCGAGTGAGTGAAAAACATCTTTTAACTCAACACCATAGGCACCAATATTTTGTATGGGTGATGCACCAATGGTTCCGGGTATAAGCGAAAGGTTTTCGATTCCACCCAATTGCCGATCAACACACCAACAAACACAATGATGCCAATTTTCGCCTGCCATGAATTTCACCTGCGCTTTCTCATCATCTTCATAAATGATTTGAATACCTTTCATTTCATTATGAATCACATATCCTTCAATATTTTTTGTTAGTAGGATATTGCTACCGCCGCCAAGTATATAGAGTTCGTTTTCAAGGGCAATAGGTGATTTTAATACGTCAGTCAATTCATTTTCATGTTGAACTGAGATAAAATACTTTGCTTTTGAATCTATATGAAAAGTGTTAAAAGGTAATAATGAGTAATCAACTTTAAAATTCATAAAACGAAAATAAGACAATTATTGAAAGTATTTTGAAGCATAAATTTTAAACAACCATTTTCTAAAATGCATCTTACTATTCTTGTGGATTTTAATGACCTTTGCATCCATAAACCCTAAATTATAAAAATGCGTTTAATCAAGCTTGTCAGTTTTTTACTTTTTATTTCTACCATTTCTCTAGCACAAAATATGAACAATAAAAACAATTACAATTCTAAATGGAAAACTGTAGAAGAAGCCTTTCAAAAGGGCTTGAATGCAACAGCAGAAAAAGAAATTGTTTCAATATTAAAATTGGCGAAAGCCGAAAAAAATGTTGAACAAACCATAAAAGCGATATGTAGCTATAGAGTTAGTTTGCGCGACAGGGATGAAAAAGCTAGATTAAATGATATAAAATTTTTTAAATCTGAATTGAAGGATGCTGTGTTTCCTGTGAATCAGATACTTCATTCAATGTTAGGTGATTTGTATTGGTCCTATTATCAAGATTATAGATGGCAAATTTTAGATCGAACAAAAATAGAATCTAATAAAAAAGAAACGAGTACGAACGACGACTATTTAGATCAAATTGAAACTTGGTCGGCACCTGAATTTTATGAAGCCGCTTTTCAACATTATCAATTATCGTTAGCTGAATCAAACTTGTCAAAACAATTCGACATAAAGAAAATTCAACTACTACTTGAACAAGGAATAAATACACAGCAATTACGACCAACCTTATATGATTTTTTAGTTCATCGAGCCATTGGATATTTTAGTGAACAAGAAATTGAATTAACCCAACCTGCTTATGCATTCGAAATTGATGATGTCAAAGCATTTTCACCAGCCAAGGATTTTGTCAAATCAAAATTTAAAACTTCTGATACTATCTCGAGAAAATTTCAAGTTTTAAAATTATACCAAGATATACTTTCTTTTCATTTGAATGATACCGATCCAAGTGCCTTGATTGATGCAGATATTGCACGAGTAAAATATGTATTTACGCAAGGTGTCATGAAAGAAAAAGAGAGCTTATATACAAAGGCACTTGAGAAAATTTGTAACGACTATCCGAATAATAAACAAATATCAATGGCACTTTTTCATCTGGCAGAAATGGTAATGAATGGTGGAAATGGAAAAGCTAAAAAGAAATTTAATCCAACTTCAAATAACGAAGATCATCTCAATTATATAGAAGCCAAAAAAAGATGTGAAGCCATTATAGCTAAATTTCCAGATGGTAAAGATGGCGAGTCTGGCTCAGAAGGGACCTATGGAGCTCATGTATTATTGCAACAAATTGAACAACATATTTTATCAACACAAACTGAAAAAGTGGTTTTGCCGAATCAAGCTTTTTTAGCCATGATTCAATTTCGAAATATTAAAAAAGTGTATTGTAAAGTGATTAAGCTTTCAAACAATGAGTTGAGAGAATTTGACCAGGATTATGATACTCATTTTAAACAATTATTGAATCGTAATCCTGTTACTTCATGGACAGAAGACTTGCCTATTAGAGACGATTATAAAATGCACTCAACAGAAATTATGATCAAGGGTTTACCATTAGGTGCTTATGCATTATTTGTTTCTGAAAGTCAAAATTTTGAAAAAGATAACTATACAACTCTTTCGCTTTTTAATGTATCTAATTTAGCCTATATCGCTTCGTTAGGTCAACATGGAAAAGAGTCTGGGCTCTATGTAGTCAATAGAGATAGTGGTGAGCCAATTAGCGGTGCAACCATTAAATCATGGATTACACCTTATGATTATAACACGCGAAAACATGGTTATAAAGAGGGTAATAGCTATACAACAGATATAAATGGGTATTCGAAACTTTTAACCGATATTCAACAGGCTGGTTATTTATTTGAAGTGGCAAAGAATGATGATCATTTATTTATACAAGATTATTTATCACTTTATGATCAGAGTATACCCAATACAATTACAGATAGAACTTTCTTTTTTACTGATAGAAGTATGTATAGACCTGGCCAAACTATTTATTTTAAAGGGATCATGGTTCAAACAAAAGGTGCTGAACAAAATCAACATCAAATTTTAAAAAATAGAAAAACAACCGTCAGCTTGATGGATGTGAACTATCAATTAGTGAAGCAACAAGAGTTTATAACCAATGAGTTTGGGTCGTTTTCAGGAACCTTTATTGCACCAGAAGGTTTGCTAACAGGCATGTTTCATATTCAAGGTGAAGGAGGTCAATCATACTTTAATATTGAAGAATATAAACGTCCAAAGTTTGAAGTCAATTTTGATACACTCAAATCAACTTTTAAGTTGAACGATATCATTCAATTAACAGGGAGAGCTAAAGCCTATGTAGGTAATGCAATTGATGGCGCTACAGTAAAATATCGTGTAACGCGTCAAGCACGGTTTCCTTATTATTGGTGTTTCTATCGGTGGGGTCAACCTGCTAGTGCCATTATGGAAATTGAACATGGTATAACAACAACAAAATCGGATGGTAGTTTTGAAATTTCATTTAAGGCAATTCCAGATGAAAGTATTGATAAAAATACCATGCCAATTTTTGATTATCATATAGAAGCCGATATTACAGATTTAAATGGTGAAACAAGAACAGGTATTTCAGATATTTCAGTATCTTATCAAGCTCTTATAGTAAGTATCGAAGCGCCACAAGTAAATAATATCGACTCCTTTGAACATTTGGTAATTCATACAAAAAATTTGAGTGAAAATTTTATTGAAACTTCAGTTACCCTTACTTGTAAAAAATTGAAATCGCCTTCGAAAACTTATCGTTCAAGATTATGGCAAAAGGTTGAAATTAATCATATTCCGGAAATAGAATTTAGAAAGAATTTGCCTTTAGATGAATATAATAATGAGAATGATTATTTACAATGGCCTGAAGAAAAAACAGTTTGGACCAAAACATTTCAATCAACAAAGGATGGAAAAATAGCTGTTCAAAATACCAAGTATGATGAAGGTTGGTATATGATTGAAGCGAAATCACTTGACAAGTTTGGAGAACAAGTGATCGATAAAAAATATATTCGACTGAGTTCGTTTTCAAATCCAATGGCGCTTCCTAATGATCATTTATTAGTGACTGATATAAAGATAGTCGCTCAACCGGGCGAATCGGCGAAACTAGGAATCAGTGTGCCTTTTGAAAAAGTAAATTTATTGTATCGAGTAAGTAATTCGAAAACCAATGCCCAATGGTTAATGCTATCTAAAACCAAAAAGTTTGAGTATAAAGTAACCGAGGCTGAGCGTGGAGGATTTTATATGAATGCGATGTATATTAAAAATAATAGATGGTATCAGGTTGAACGATTTATTAGCGTGCCATGGACAAATAAACAATTAGCCATATCCTTAGAAACGTTTAGAGATAAAATTTTACCAGGCAGTGAGCAAGAATGGAAATTGAAAATAACAGGTTCAAATAAAGAAAAAGTAAGTGCTGAACTTTTAGCCACTATGTATGATGCAAGTTTAGATGCCTTTAGCCCACATCGTTTTAATGGTTTAGATTTATTTAATAATAGTAGCAATCGAATCATTTGGAATGCGATGAGTAATTTTATTTCTCAAATGGGACGACCAGTTTATTATCCTCAAGGCAAATCATTTAGACCTTACGAAAAATCTTATTTTATATTGAATTGGTCAGGTTTAGTGCAGGATAGGCATTATTATCCTTGGCGAAATACTCTATCAAAATCCATGAGAGGTGGCGATGCGCCAATGATGGTAGAAGCCATGGATGCTGTGCAAGAATCAGCACCAATGGCAACTAAAGCAATTATGGCCAATGGCACAGTGGGTATAAGAAATGAAAGAGAATCGAGTGATGAAGAATTGTCGAATGGTCAATCATCAAAAACAAAGGGAAGCTCATTTTCAACCAACAGTATTCAACTCCGGTCAAATTTTTCTGAAACGGCTTTCTTTTTTCCAGATTTACATACCGATGCTGAAGGGAATATAATTTTAAAATTTAAAGCACCTGATGCACTCACCAAATGGAAATTATTAGCATTCGGTCATACACAAGATTTAAAGTCGAGTTTACTTACCAATACTGCTGTTACACAAAAAGATTTAATGATAGTACCTAATACTCCTCGATTTTTTAGAGAAGGTGATAAGATGGTATATAGTGCCAAGGTAACTAATTTGAGTGATAGAGATTTAGATATAAAGGCCATGTTACAATTGTTTGATGGCATGACTGAAGAACCTATTGATATCAATTTTGCTAATAAAAATACGACTGTTTCGTTGGCATTAAAAAAGGGAGAAAGTAAATCCGTCTCTTGGAATATAGAAATACCCAATGGATTTACAAATCCAGTGATGGTTAAAACGTATGCAGTTGGAAGAGGCGCAAATTTTCAAGATGTGAGAGCAGAGTTTTCTGATGGTGAACAGAATATGGTTCCGGTTTTATTGAATAGTATGTTGGTGACAGAAACCTTGCCTTTGCCCGTAAGAACCAATTCAACAAAAGAATTTAAGTTTGAAAAATTACTGAATTCTAAATCATCAAAAACTTTAAGAAACTATAATCTAACGCTTGAGTATACCAGTAATCCAGCATGGTATGCTATTCAAGCTTTACCGTATTTAACCGACTATCCTTATGAATGCGCAGAGCAAACATTTAACCGTTATTATGCAAATGTATTGGCAACTCATATTGCTAATTCAACGCCAAAAATCAAAGAAATATTTAGCAAATGGGAATCAACAACTGCAGAAGGTAGCAAACCGCTTGCCTCAAATTTGAGTAAAAATCAAGAATTAAAATCAGCACTATTACAAGAAACTCCTTGGGTTTTAGATGCAAAGAATGAAGAAGATCAAAAAAGAAATATTGCTACTTTGTTCAATTTAAATCGAATGAGTAAAGAACTAGAGCGCACAACACGTGAGCTTGAATTGATGCAAACGCCTAATGGTGGTTTTACCTGGTTTAAGGGTATGCCTGATGATAGATATATGACCCAATACATTATAACAGGAATTGGAAGATTAATGCATTTAAAAATTGACGAAGTTGGTGAGCCACATATGATGACGATTGTTGAAAAAGCAATTCCTTATTTAGATGCGCGAATTAAAGAAGATTATGATGAACTTGTGAAAAATAAAGTGAATTTAGAGATGTATTTCCCTAATCAAATACAAATTCAATATTTATATTTAAGAAGCTTCTTTTTAAATTCGGATATTACATCGGATGCAAATAAAGCATTCAATTATTTTAAAGAAAGAGCTAAATTTAATTGGCTCGGACAAAACAAATATATGCAAGGCATGTTGGCTTTGGCATTGCATAGATATGGAGATAAAACTATTCCAAGGAATATCATTCAATCACTTCGAGAAAATGCAATTCATAATGAAGAGATGGGTATGTATTGGAAGGATTTAGGTAGTAGCTATTGGTGGTACGAAGCACCCATTGAAGCACAAAGTATTTTAATTGAAGCCTTTAAGGAAGTTGCCTTGAGTGAAGACGAAGTAGATGAATTAAAAATCTGGTTATTAAAAAATAAGCAAACGCAAAACTGGAAAACCACCAAAGCAACTGCCGATGCTTGTTACGCTTTATTGCTTAACGGAACCTATTGGTTAAGTAGTAACCCTGAGGTGAATATTAGTTTAGGGAATAAAAAAATTAATTCAAGTAGTCAACAGCAAGAAGCTGGAACAGGTTATTTTAAAAAGAGTTTTACTGCTGAAGATATTGACCCTGCAATGGGAAAAATTCGCGTAGAGGTTAGAGCTGAAAAAGGAAGTTTAGGTTCAGGTGTAAAATCAACCACATGGGGCGCGGTGTATTGGCAGTATTTTGAAAATCTAGATAAAATCACTTCATCTGAAACACCGTTGAGTTTAAAAAAGCAATTATTCATTGAGCGCAATTCAGACAAAGGACCTGTTTTAATTCCAATTTCAAATAATGAAGTTTTAAAAGTAGGCGATAAAGTGAAAGTGCGTATTGAACTTCGGGTTGATAGAGAGATGGAATATGTGCACATGAAAGATATGAGGGCAGCTTGTTTTGAGCCAATCAATGTTTTGAGTGGATATCATTATCAGGGTGGATTGGGGTATTATGAATCAACAAAAGATGCATCTACTAATTTCTTTTTTAATTGGTTGCGAAAGGGCACTTATGTATTTGAGTATCCAATGTTTGTAACCAATAAAGGTGATTTTTCGAATGGCATTGCTACAATCCAATGTATGTATGCACCAGAGTTTAGCAGTCATAGCGAAGGCATAAGGGTAAATGTAAAATAGAGAAAGGGGGATTCTAATTTTGATTTGATTCAGAAACTTCATCTTTATTGAAGTATTGTTGAATTCAATCTACTTTGAAAATTTGTATTACATTTATCCCATAATAAATACAAAGAATGAAAAAACTAGTTTTCAGCTTTAGTTTCATTTTAATGTCAACACTTTCTTTTTCACAAAACATGAAAAAAGACAGCGCTACGATGAAACAAATCTCTAATCATATTCTTACCAATTATCAATGCTATCAAGATCTACGCTATTTATGTAAACATATTGGACATCGAATTAGCGGTTCGCAGCAAGCAGAGCAAGCAGTGGCTTGGGGAAAAGCAACATTAGATAAAATTGGATGCGACCGTGTTTTTTTACAAGAGGTTATGGTGCCGCATTGGGTAAGAGGTGAAGAAGAAGGATATCTTATTGTGAAAGGGAAAAAAACAGTCATTCCAATTATGTCGTTAGGCAATGCGGTTGGAACAGGTGAAAAGGGAATCACAGCGAGTATTTTAAAAATTAATCATATTGATGAATTAAAGCGATTGACTGAAAAGGATGTAAAAGGTAAGATTGTGTTTTATAATTTTAGATTTGACCAAACCGTTGTAAATACATTTGAAGGTTATGGACCTTGTGTGTATTACCGTTGGGGTGCTCCAAGTGAGGCAAGTAAATTAGGTGCGATTGGTGTAATGATACGTTCTGTATCCACTGCCTACGACAATAAACCTCATACCGGTAGTATTGCTTATAATAAAGATCATCCTTCAATTCCGGCCGTAGCCATTTCAAATGATGCTGCCGATGAATTAGAAAAATTGATGAATACGAATAAAGATGTTTCGATGTTTATGCGCACAACCTGTCAAATGCTCAGTGATGTAAAATCGTATAATGTAGTTGCTGAAATTAAGGGGACTGAAAAGCCAGAAGAAATTATTTGTTTTGGAGGTCATCTCGATTCATGGGATATTGGCGAAGGTGCGCATGATGATGGTGCAGGTGTGGTGCAAGCTATTGAGGTACTACGTGTATTTAAAGAACTTGGTATTAAACCTAAACGAACTATACGCGCTGTACTTTTTATGAATGAAGAAAATGGATTACGTGGCGCAAAAAGATATGCCGAATTAGCAGAGCTGAATCATGAAAAACATATACTCGCCATTGAAAGTGATGCAGGTGGTGCAACCCCTTATGGGTTTTCGATGGAGATGGACAAGGCATTGCGTGATAAAGTGAAAACATGGTCGGCATTATTTTTACCTTATAATGTTCATAGCTTTGATAAAGAAGGTGGTGGTGCAGATATTGGTCCATTGAAAAGAAAGTTTGGAACACCCGTAATGGAATTACTACCCGATTCGCAACGCTATTTTGATATGCACCATAGTGCGAATGATGTGTTTGAAAATGTACATCGTCGCGAGTTATCATTAGGAGCCATTGCTATGAGCCATATGGTTTATTTAGTGAGTATGTATGGTTTGTAATTTTTGAGCGAGAAAGATCATAATTTTTAGATGATGAATTTCTCATACAATACATTCTCGTCTATATTTGTGCCATGCAGATTTATTTAGAAAACTACTTTGGTAAAGAACAAATTATAAAAATCGACCCCTTAGCGAAAGCGGGTTCAGATCGTCAGTATTATCGTGTTCACCTTCAAGATCAAACTTATATTGCTTGTGAAAGTAAAAATCTAGAAGAGAATGAAACCTTTTTTTATTTTACGAGTTTTTTTTCAAGTCATCAAATTCCGGTTCCTGCATTAATTGATATTCATGTTGATCGATCAAAATATATTTTACAAGATCTTGGCACTTCATCTCTTTTAGATTTAATTCAACTAGAAGGACATACTGAATCGGTTAAACAAATTTATAAACATGCCCTTTCAAATTTGGTTGCGATGCAAATTGCAGGTGGCGAAAAACTTGATTTTAGTCAATGTTATGCAGCCTCTGCATTTGATAAAAATGCGGTGTTGGCAGATTTGAATTATTTTAAATATTACTTTTTAGACTTAAATAAAATCAATTATAATAAAGCTTTACTGAATGACGAATTTGAAAAATTAGCTGCAAGAATTGGAAGTATCGAGCCGCAATTATTTATGTTCAGAGATTTTCAAGGAAGAAATATTATGATAAAAGAGGGTCAGCCATTTTTTATTGATTATCAAGGTGGCATGAAAGGACCTCTGCAATATGATATTGCCTCACTTTTATGGCAAGCAAAAGCACAGTTACCAACTTCAGGGAAACAAGAACTTTACACCCACTATAAGAATGAGCTTAAGAATAAAATAAGCTTTAATGAAACTTTATTTGATTCGAATTATTCGTTACTCGTTCTCATTCGACTTTTGCAAGTGCTTGGTGCGTATGGTTTACGTGGCATGATTGAAAAGCGTCATCATTTTCTATCAAGTATACCTTTAGGATTGGAGAATGTGTTTGAGTGGCGATCAACTTATTCGTTAAATGAATTTCCAATTTTAGAAAAGATATTAGTAGAGATGGAATCGGGCAATTTGAAATCTAAATTTCAAGAACCTGTGAGTAGCTCGCCAAATTTAGAATCAATACCAAAATTAAAAATTCTTGTCCAAAGTTTTTCATTTAAAAAAGGTTTGCCCGATGATGAAAGTGGTAATGGTGGTGGTTATGTTTTTGATTGTAGAGGTATCTTAAATCCGGGTAGATTTGATGAGTATAAGAAATTAACAGGTCGTGATCAGCCAGTGATTGATTTTCTTGAATCGGAAACTAAGATGGGCGATTTTTTAAAGCATACGCAAAACATAGTCGACATTTCAGTTAATGATTATATAAGTCGTGGTTTTGAAAATTTGCAAATTAGTTTTGGTTGCACGGGTGGGCAACATCGTTCGGTATATTGTGCAGATGCGATGGCTAAATATTTAAAACAAAAATATAAGGTTGAAGTAGAAGTAAGGCATGTAGTTCAGGATGCGAAGAATTGGGTGAATTAAGATTTTCATCTCCACTTTAAATAAATTAAATATTAGTTCTTAAAATTTAATTCCAAGATTTAAACCAAAGGCTCTGAATCCTAAGGCCTTGAATTTATCACTAATTGAACCTCCGTTTGCATTGATTGTATAATCAATATTTCTAAATGAATAAGTGTTTTGTTTAAAATCGTATAAGATAGTTCCTAATTCATATTGATCATTTACGCTTAAGGTTTCTGATGTTTTAATATCAAGTTTGCCGTTACTAACACCATAATGAAAGCCTACAATAAACCAATCTAAAGTAACTATCGGACCTGAAATAAATTGTGAACCTATCATAATACCTCCGATGTATGAATTAAATGTTCCAACTGCATTAATTTTTTGCGCCTTATTATTATCGTCTGTGTAATCAATGGGTATATCTAAACTCATACTTCTAAATCTACCATAAGGTGCAAAATAGAACCCATTGCCAGCATGTTTTGGATAGAATCTGAATTCAGGGGTAATTGAAATGCTAGATACTTTCCATGCAGGGAAATCAGGTAATTCGCCACCTGTATTAAATATATCATCAAGTGGCATTTTAAATGGTACAGAACCTTTTGGCATATAACGCAACCCACATGCAACAGAAATTTTATTTCCTAGAACTCGCTCATATTGTAAAGCAATATTTCTTAATACCAATGAGGTCAAATTTAATTTAACTAAATTTGGTTTAGCCATAGGATCATAATCAGATTCACTTCGGCTTCGTCCTCCTGTAGCTCTTTGAGAAAATAATGCAGTTGTTATTGCAATGGAAAAGATTGCAAGTAAAATAGTAGTTTTCATATTGCTTAATTAGTATTTTATTAAAAATACGAATTAATTATTCGGATAAAAGTTTCTAATTTAATTTATCCCAAACTTATGAGTTTTGTGAAAACATTGCCAAACGCTTATATGTTGGTTATAAAAAATAAAGTTGCAATATGTTCGGCTTTGTTGGTATCGAAGCTTAGGAAAAAAGCGTTGGCGTACCAACAAATAATTAGTAGGATTGTCGCAAGTTTTATTCTCACTTTTTGTTGATGTATGAACAAAATGAAATCGAATCAAAATAGTTTATGCGAAACTAAAGTCCATGAGCTCGATAAAATAGTTTGTTAGCGAAGAAGAGGCTGACCGAGAATTTTTTTAATAGTAATTAGAATTGGCTAAAAGGCATTTCCTCTCCAATACATACCCGAGAGCCCTTATATTCTCGGTCAGCCTCAAGAACACCAAGAAAGGCAGAATATCCATTTTATGCTAAATTAAAAATCACAAGTAAAAAAGACTAAAGCACTTCAATTGCTTTGCTGTATAGACTGTTGAAAATTTTGGAAACAAAAAGAACTTTATTAGTTGTTTATTTACGAATTTGCGAATTAAATTTTGAATACAGAACAAATGAAAATAAAGGAGAAAATTAGCATCAACGAATTTGATGGTAAACGCTTTCAAATTCGACTTATTGAGCCAAATGACAATAAAAAAGCTGTTTTAACTCACTATTTACATAACATTCATAATGGTGTTTCAAAGCACTACAAAAAAGATGCTTTAAAGATTTTACAAGAATATATTGAGTATAAAGAAGAAGATGAAAATGTTTCAATGGTTGCAGAGGAAGCTCTTCAGCAACTACTTTTTGAAGTTGAAAATGTCCCATTCCCAACACCTAAAAATTATACTTTTAAATTTATAGACCTATTTGCAGGGATTGGTGGTTTCAGACTTGCAATGCAAAATCTTGGAGGTAAGTGTGTATTTACAAGTGAGTGGGATAAAGAGGCGCAAAAAACATATAAAGCAAATTTTGGAGAAATCCCATTTGGCGATATTACCAAACCACAAGTCAAAAACTATATTCCAGACAATTTCGATTTGTTGTGTGCAGGTTTTCCTTGTCAAGCATTTTCAATTGCTGGGAAGCGAGGCGGATTTGACGACACAAGGGGAACATTGTTTTTTGATGTAGCAGAAATTATTAAAAAACATAAACCAAAAGCAATTTTTCTTGAGAACGTAAAAGGTCTTAGAAGCCATGATAAAGGCAGAACATTGGAAACCATATTAAATGTTTTGCGTAACGAACTTGACTATTTCGTTCCTGAACCTCAAATTATCAACGCTAAAAATTTTGGTGTTCCACAACATCGTGAGCGAATTTATATTATAGGTTTTCGCAAGGACACAGGAATAACAACATTTGAATATCCAGAACCAATAAAGAAAAAAGTAAAATTTGCAGACATAAAGGAAAAGAAAGTTCCCGCAACAAAATACTATTTATCAACTCAATATGTGCAGACATTAGTTAATCATAAAGCAAGACACGAAGGTAAAGGAAATGGTTTTGGTTATGCAATTATTCCTGACAATGGAATTGCGAACGCAATTGTGGTTGGTGGAATGGGGCGAGAAAGAAACTTAGTTTACGATCACAGAATTATAGATTACACTCCGACCACTCATATCAAAGGAACTGTAAATCGTGAGGGAATTAGAAAAATGACACCTAGAGAATGGGCAAGACTACAAGGCTTTCCCGACAAATATGTAATACCTGTTGCAGATGCTTCAGCTTACAAACAATTCGGGAACTCAGTGGCTGTACCAGCAATACAAGAAACTGCAACTAAGATTTTAGAACTAATTGGAATTACAAATGCTTACAGGAAATAAAGGCGAATGGAGTGAAATATATGCTCTGTTTAAATTGCTTGGAGACAAACAATTGTTTGCTGGAGATGCAGACCTAAACAAAGTTGAAGAACTTTTTTATCCCATAATTAAAATCATTCGAAATGAAAGTGGCGAACATTATGAGTATGAAATAAATGGTGATCTAGTAATTATCTCTGGAGGTAAAGAAGTATTAAGAGTTTCAGTAAATACATTTTCAGAGCAGGCTTCAAAATTGTTAACTAAAATAAAAGGTGAGAAAGGAACATTCAGCATTCCCGAAGTTGAGCTATTTATGACATCAATAAATTGTCAAACACTAAAAGAAAAATCAACTTCTAAAACTGATATACAAATTGTTATTTATGACCAAAGGATAAGTCAAGCTGCAGAACTAGGTTTTAGTATAAAATCTCAAGTTGGCAATGATTCAACACTTTTAAACGCAGGTAAAACCACCAATTTTATTTATCAAATTTTGGGCTTCAATGCGACACCAAAAGAAATACAAGAAATTAACGAAATTGACACTAAAAGTAAAATTAAAGACAGAATTAAAGCAATTAAAAATCAAGGCGGAAAATTCAAGTTTGCAACACTAGAAAATATCATTTTCAAAAATAATTTAGTACTAATTGATAGTTTACTGCCAAACATTCTAGCTGAAATCATCACGACATTTTTTACAACATCATTAAGTTCAACAAAAGACCTAACCGACAGCATCAATAAGGCAAATCCTTTGGATTACGACACTCAATATGCACATACATTTTACGACTATAAAATTAAAAGATTCTTAACGGATGTAGCTTTAGGAATGACTCCTTCAAAGGTTTGGACTGGTATTTACAATGCTACAGGTGGGTATTTAATCGTAAAAGAGAACGGCGATGTTTTGTGTTATCATATTTATAATAGAAACCAATTCGAGGACTATTTATTTTCTAACACAAAACTTGAGACAGCAAGTAGTACAAGACACGAATTTGGCAAATTATACGAAATAAATGGACAATTTTATATTAAATTAAATTTGCAAATAAGGTTCACATAGATACTGATGTTTTTATGCTACTAAATCACAAGAATGATTGGGCGCTTTTCCCCCATCTAGCGTTTCCCTCAAACTATCCAGGTTACAAATCTTTACGCATTATAACTTTCAACAAAATTTCATTATATCTATCTGGCTTTAAATAAAATTTATGCATCATCATTTAAAGAAAATCAATATAGAAGTTTAATATTTTCAAATCACGAAAAGTGAGTCTCAACTCTATATAAAATAAAAAAAACTCAACCTATCTGATTGAGTTTTTTTAAAAAAGATTTAATAAAGGATTAGAATTTAAATCCAAGATTTAAACCAAAGGCTCTAAATCCTAAGGCACTGAAATTTCCGCTAATTGAACCTCCATTTGCATTCACCGTATAATCAATATTATTAAATGTGTTGGCACTATTTTTAAAATCTTGTAAATCAGCTCTCAATTCAGATTGATCATTGGCACTTAAAGTTTGGGTTGTTTTAATATCAAGTTTGCCACTTGTAACGCCATATTGGAATCCAACTATAAACCAATCTAAAGTAACCATAGGTCCTAAATTAAATTGTGAACCAATCATAATACCACCGATATAAGAATTGAAATTTCCTGTTGCATTAATTTTTTGTGCTTTATTAAAATCGTCTGTATAATCAACAGGTAAATCTAAACTCACACTTCTATATCTAAAATAAGGTGCTAAATAGAATCCTTTACCTGCATGTTTTGGATAAAATCTGAATTCAGGAGTAATGGCTAAGCTACTTGCTTTCCAAGCCGAAAAATCAGATGAGTCACCACCTGATGTTACAATATCATCAAGCGTATTGGTAAATGGAACAGAACCATTCGGCATAAAACGAACACCACAAGCAACTGAAATTTTGTTGCCTAAAACACGCTCATATTGTAAAGCGATGTTTCGATAAGCGAGTGAACTTAAATTCAATTTTACAATATTCGGTTTTGCCATCGGATCATAACCTGAATCTCCTCGACTTCTACCGCCTGCTACACCTTGAGCAAATAAAGTTGACATTGACGCCATCATAATGAAAGCGAATAAAATAGTTTTTTTCATATTATGTATATTTTTATTTTGGCAAAGATAGGATTTAATTATTCAGATATAAATGGTCGTTTTTAATTATTTTCTATATCGAGAAGCAATACCCATGGCGTTATAAACAAACTCCTGTGCCTTTTCTCTCACATTTAATTTTTGAATCAATTTATTTTCTGCTGTTGGATACGTGCGATTTGAAAGAAAAATAAAAACAATATCATTTTGAGGATCAGCCCAAACACAAGTGCCTGTAAATCCTTGATGACCAAATGTTGATAAGGAGGCATTATCGGCACAAGGACTTGATTTCGCTGATGATGGCTCAGGCTTATCAAAACCTAACCCTCTGCGACTGATAAATGAATTTCGAGCGGTGAATAAATCAACTGTCGACTTTTGTAAATAACGTTTGCCTTTATAGGTTCCTGAATTTAAAAGCATTTGAAATATGATGGCTAAATCGTTGGCCGAAGTAAATAAACCAGCATGACCCGAAATGCCACCAAACATCGCAGCACCCATATCATGTACATAACCTTGTATGGTTTGATGTCTGAAATAATCATCATATTCAGATGGCGCAACTTCTTTTCCGGGTAAGTTTTTTTTCGGTAAATAAGCGGTGCTTGTAAGTCCTAGCGGCTTGTAAAATTCTTCATGCACATATTCTGCCAACGATTTATTGGTGATACGTTCAACCATTTTTTGAAGGATAATAAAATCTAAATCGCTATAAACATATCGACCTCTATTTTCAAGTGGCGAATATATTATACGTTTCCACATGGTATCAATCCATTCACGATTCATGTATAAATTGGGAGCAACCTTCACATTATATTTACCACTTTCGGTTTTACTATAAATATCGTTTCGAGGATATTTTAAACTATCTAAGGTTTCTTTATAAAATGGAATCCATGATTTTAAACCAGCTTGATGTGTGAGGATATCTTTAATTTTTAAATATTCTTTATCTGTGCCTTTTGTAATTGGAAGATATTTTCCTAAGTAATCATTCAAATTAATTTTTCCTTGCTCATAAAGTTTCATCACAGCCAATGTAGTAGATGCCACTTTAGTAATGGAGGCAATATCATACACTGTATTAATGTCTACTGAATTTTTTCGCTCTTGGGTTAAATAGCCAAAAGGCTTATCGTAAAAAACTTTACCTTCTTTAGCCACTAAAATTCGGCAACCCGGAAAAGCACCTGTTTGAATCGCATTTTTTATAAAATTATCAAGCTTATCTAATTCATCATTATTAATGCCTAATGCGTTTGGACTAATACAACATTCAAGTGCAAGATCTGTATTAAAAGATTTTGGTTCAACCACTAATTTTGTATTGAACACATCTTTATTTTGTTTAATAAATTTTGAGCTATCTACTACCTCACCGAGGTTGGTTGTTAATGAAACAATACCATCACCCGCTTTATAATTTACACAAACAGTTACAGGCAATTTACCTTTTGCTTTAAGTTGACCTGTTATAATTTTTGCTGCAGCAATTTGTGTTTCTTCAGCTTCATCATAGGCAATTAAAATGCCTTCATTATCACAAAAATTTTTAACCGCATATGGATTTCCAAAAAGCACAGTGATCGCTTTTTTTGTTTTCATAATTTCGCGAATTAGGAATAATTCATTTTGATCGAGTCCAAAATTCTGAGTTGGATAACCCGTCATATTGTGAACACCCAATACAATGGCCTCTTCGGATTTTAGTTTTTTCAAAAACTCTTTCGCCTCTTTTTCTGTTGTTGAAGGCGCAAACATTATTTTTTTAATACCTGCATCTTGTAATGATTTTGAAAATGCATTTTCAGATGAAGTGCCGACGCCAATATAAGTGGTATTTTTTGTGGCATTGCGTTTGATTTTGTCAATAATCA